>OBAB01000038.1_pt1 | contig 115204 bp, 103 predicted proteins | sample 1516501 | NCBI WGS metagenome assembly OBAB01 (sample SAMEA2579906, study PRJEB22360) | human gut metagenome
CCGCACGTACGGTTCTGGAGAGGATTTCATATCATGAGATATGATTTTACTAAACATAGGCCGGGCGGCCGTATACAGAAAGGAGCTAAGATGCTTTCGGTTTTAATTGCAGATGACGAATTCATTGAAAGAGAAGGAATCAGCTTTCTGCTGGGGCAAAGCCCTTATGAATTCCGGATTTATATGGCGGAAAATGGGGAAGAGGCGATGCGGTGCCTGGAAGAAAATGACATTGATATCCTTTTTACCGATATCAAAATGCCCTTTATGGATGGGCTGGAACTACTTGTTCTTGCAAACCAGAAATTCAGAAGCCTGAAAATCGTTATTTTCAGCGCCTTTGCGGATTTCAATTATGCCAAAACCGCCTTGGAAAACAGAGTCCTGCATTATTTTCTCAAACCCGTGGATCCGGATGAATTCCAGAAGGTGCTGACGGAAGTGGTGGAGTCTGCGATGGAAGAGGAGAGCAAATTAAAACGGTATTGGGAAGGCGGCGGAGCGGACGGGATAAACAGCTTCCTTACCCGGAAGGGACCGGCGCCTGAAGAACTGGAGCAGCTTTTTCATACATGGGAAACATGCAGCCCCCGGCTTTTCGATCTGCAGGAGGAAAAGGAAACGGCGATTGCCGATTTTTTTGACGGGCTGGAAGCGCGTTATGGAGAGGAGGCCAGGTGCATAACTGTAAGCGAGGGAATTTTCCTTCTCCTGCGAAAGCACAGGCCTTCGGAGAAAAAGGAGGAGGTAGGGATTACAGAGTATTTAGCGCAGTGCGGTATCCTGCAGGCCTGTGTTATCCTTGGCGGCTGCGGGGTAAGGCTGGAGGATTTGCCGGAGGAATTCCACAAAATGGAGGAAATGCTCAGGTTTCATTTTTTTGTGGATGGAAATCAAATCTTTTATGCTCGGGAAGGCGTGGGAGAATCCGGAAAAGCAGAACTGATTATCGGAAGGATTGTGAAAGAAATCTGCCATGGAATCGATAACGGCAGCCTTGCTTATATCAGTGAAAATCTGGTCCTGCTCAGGGAAGAACTGCGTTCCCACATCAGTGACTCTCAGATTTATGTAAAATACCTGTATGCGAATCTGCTGAAAAAGCTTCTGGAAAAGGCAGGAGAAAAAGAGGCATCGGCGGGAGACGGGAACGCGTTTAAGGATTATCTGGATCAGCTGTTTTCCGAAAATTCCCTTTCAGGCATCCATAATTTTATGCTCAGCCTTGCCGGAAAGCTGATTCCTTCGGCGGTTTCTGAAAATAAGAGCAGCTCTGAGCAGAAACGTGTGATTCGATCGGTGATGGAAATCGTGGAAAAGAGGTATCAGGAGGATATCAGCCTGCAGTCCATTGCGGAAGAGGTGTATTTATCCCCTTCCTATCTGAGCTACCTGTTTAAAAAGGAAGTGGGAGTGAGCCTGATTAAATATATCACCATGATACGCCTGGATAAAGCCAAAGAGCTTCTGCGTTCAGGAAATATGAGGATTTCTGATATTGCCGCAAAGGTGGGGTATCAGAACTATTCCTATTTTAATATAGCATTTAAAAATAATGTAGGGGAATCTCCGGCGCAGTACAGGGAACATTCCGTATAGATGGTTCTGCAGCAGGGGACTGGAGGGATAAGGATGGGGATCTGGGCAAGATGCACAAAAGCGATCCGGGATGCAAAATTTTCCCATAAAATGTTTGCCGCATTTTTTCTGACATCAAGCATAACGCTGGTTCCGCTGGGGATCTATTCCTATCATCAGGCTAAGGCCAATCTGCTGTATGAGGAAAAGCAGAGCATTAAGGAACAGATCTGGCAGGCCAATACCATGCTGAATAACCTTCTGATACAATATCAGACCGTGCTGTCCAGCCTGCTTTATAATACGCAGATTATGCAGTGCCTGAACACGGAAGGAATCGGATATTTTGATCAGTATCTGATGTTTGAAAATACGCTGGAGCCGACCATAGACAGTATAGTAAGTTCTCATTCCAACATCCTGGTGGTTAAGATTTATACAGATAATGAAACCCTGAAGGGACATTCCAAATATCTGTACCCGTTAGAAGAACTGCAGGATTACCAGGCGGAAAACGGCAGGCTGCCGATGGCGTATCAGATAAAGGATAATAAGCTGGCCGTAACATGCCAGTACCCTCCCGGAGGAAAGAATCTGACCAACGTCCTCTATATTGAATTCCGGGTGTCGGATACTCTGGGGCTGATGCTGAAAGACGGAGCCGGACTTGTGCTTTCCGATGCGGAGGGGGAGCCTGTTTATGCCAGCGCCGGTACGGAAGAATTCACCGGTTATGAAACCGCGGAAACCTTTGACCAGATCAAATTGCAGGGAACCTCCTATTATCTGTTTGTAAATGAAATCCCGGAAACCAAATGGAAATCCTTCTGTTTTGTCCCGGTGAAAAATCTGGAGGTACATGATCCCGGCATCCTGCGGGCGACCTTCCTGCATCTGATTCTGGCAGCCGTCCTGTGTCTGATGATGAGCGGAATTCTGTGCCGGTGGCTGCTGGGGCCGCTGCAGAATCTGCAAAAGAGCATCCATCGCGTGGAAGAAGGGGATTTTACCATGGAGGTGGGCACAGAAGCGCAGGATGAAGTCGGACAGCTGACCAACGCGTTCGGAGCCATGACAAGAAAACTGAATGTACTGGTAAACGAGGTTTACCGCAGTCAGATTATACAGAAGGAAGCGGAATTCAAAATGCTGCAGGCCCAGCTGAATCCTCATTTCCTTTATAATACCCTTTCCTTTATCAATTGGAGCGCGCTGAAGGCCGGAGAAAAGGAGATTGCAAAAATCAGCAGGGATATCTCCAGTTTTTACCGTACAGCCCTCAACAGCGGAAGGGCCGTTACCACAGTGGAAGAGGAACTGCTGAATGCCAAAAGCTATATCAGCATACAGCTGGCCCTGCACAGCAACGGATTCGATGTGGAATATGATATCGAGGAAGAATGCCGTCCCTGTGAAGTTATATGCAATGTGCTCCAGCCGCTGATTGAGAATGCGCTGGAACACGGTATTGATAAGAAAAGAGAAGGAAGAGGCAGGCTGTCCATCACAGCGAAAGTGCGCGATGAATCCCTTATTCTGGCGGTTGCCGACAATGGCCCGGGCTTTGGAAGAAAAGTAGATGAAGAAGTTATGAAAAAAGATTCTAAGGGTTACGGACTGAAAAATGTAAATGACAGGATCCGTATTTACTATGGCGAGGAATATGGCCTGTCAATTTACAGTGAAGAAGAAAAGGACACCAGAATTGAAATAATGGTTCCCATAACGGAAAGTAAGGCTTTTCAGACCCCGAATCAGAATTAATTCGGGGTCTTTCCGTTACCTGCTGTATAGATACATTGATTATTCTGAAAATCAGTCGTTACAGATATTTGCGTTTTGCAGCCACTGCCGCGGACTTACGCCGAATTTCCCGCGGAATATTTTATGAAAATAAGAGGCAGAATGGTAACCGCATCTTATGGCGATTTCCTCCAAAGAGAGGCCAGGATCCGCAGTCATCAGCTGACAGGCTTTCTGCATACGTACGTTTGTCAGATACTGAAGAAAGGTGATCCCGGTCTCTTTTTTGAAAATATAGCTCAGATAGCTGGGATTCACGGATACAAATTCAGCCACCTGTTCCAGGGCGATATCCTCCTGATAATGTTCGGCAATATAGGCTCTTGCAGCATCCACTTTGGAGGAATAGGCCTCCTGTTCCGCAGGAGTGAGGAGATCGTTCCCCAGGTTCTGGGATTTTTCCAGAAAGGCGGCAAGCGTCCTTTCGTTGACAACCGCTTTTACATGCGTCTGGTAAAGCTTCTGTATGGAGGCGGCGGGTAAATTGATATCGGCAATCATGATATAGGCGGACAGGGTTTCCGTAAATACCAGCAGGAAATTATCTTCCGGAGCTTCTGCCGCAGCATAAATTTCATTTACATAGGCCGCCGCGTTTAATTCAAAGGTGATGACCCTGACGGCACTGGAGAGGGTATGCGCTGCAATTTTTTCGGCAGCGCGCGATTTCGCAGCCTCGGATACCGGAAGAATTGACAAAAGCATATCGCACAACGCATTCTGATAATGGAAGGCAATCTGTTCAAGAAATGCCTGCTTTTCCCCATTCTGCTTCGTATCGGCAATGCCGGAGATGCTGCCGTCCAGCACATGGGCCAGGATCGCCCGGATATCCTCCGTCTGCAGCTTCACGGAATAATTAAGGAGGAAGATACTCCAGTTATTCTGGGAAAAAACGAATATCTGTTCAAAATAGCCGGCCAGGCGGCTCTTAGCTTCCCTGGCCCCGGAAGGGGATAGCCCTGCAACAAACAGTGAAAAATAAGGAAGATAGAGAAATTCCTCTGTTTCCTGTCCGGAAAATTCGGAATCATGGAAAAAATGACCCCGAAACAGCATCAGCCTGCACTTCATCAGGGTATTTTTAATGCGGGCCTTTTTTTCCTCGTCTATTTGCTTGAGACGCCGGATTAAATAAAGCTTATCCACCGGCTTCAGAAGATAATCATCCACATGAAGCTTCAGCGCACGTTTCAGATATTCATTTTCCTCATATCCGCTGACAATAATAAAACTGCATAAAGGAATCGTAACAGAAAGACGTTCCAGCATGGTAAGACCGTCAATTTCGGGCATATTAATATCCGCGATAATAACATCCGGCGTCCAGCCCTCCGCCTTTTCATAGGCGTCTACCGCATCGATTGCGGTTCTGATTTCAAGTGACACCTCTTTCTGATCACGCAGAACGATTTCCAGACCTTTTAAAACAATATATTCATCATCAACCAGCAATAGCTTCAGCATTTCCGCTCCTGTCCGCGCGCAGGTGCCGCGCCTGAATTTTTCTAAAAACCATTATAATGTTTACAGATCCGCACGCTGCATACCGTAAGGACATTTTCCTCGCTGTCAATGTCCAGCCGGTAGTCCCCGCCGTAAAACAGCCTGAGACGGTCGTTGATATTAAAAATACCGCGGCCGTTATTTTCACTCGTCATGGTATCCCGTTCCCTGGGATGCTCCAGCAGGTAGCGAAGATGGGCGAGCCTTTCCGGAGGGATGCCGGGGCCGGTATTTTTGACTGTGATGATAAGATCATCCCCGTCTTTTTTCAGGATTACGGCCGCCTGAATAAAGCTTCTGCATTTGCTCACATTATGGGAAAATACATTTTCCACCATATTAAAAAGGGCAAATTTGGGACAGCGCCATTTATCGTCCAGTTCGCAGATATCCCAGCTGATTTCGAAACGGTTTACCAGCCTTTTTTCCTGGATGGAAACATACTGACGCGTCATTTCTATTTCCCTGGACACCGGGACCAGATACTCCCTGGAAAGGGAATAACGCATCAGGTTGCCGAAGGAATATGCGATATCGGATATCAGCTCCTGATGATTGGCTTCTGCTATCATGCGGATGCTTTCCAGCGTGCCATAAAAGAAGTGGGGATTGAGCTGGTTCTGCAGGGCCTCTATCTGTGCATTTTTCAACTGTATTTCATTATTCAGCAGGCTTTCGGACAGCTCATTGATCCTCTCGGACATCCGGTTGAAGGAAAGAATCAGATCCCCGGTTTCATCCCTGGAAATTTTCCCGGGATAAAGGGAAAGGGTGTGGCTGTTCTGACGGTTCATATGTTCGGAAAGCCTTACAATGTTTTTCAGCGGTTTGAATATGAGGCAGAAGATAATAATGCTGGCGCTGCCAAGAATCAGAACCGATATGGCCAGGCTGAGCAAAAACGGCTGATAGGAAAAAATATTTCCTGTTTCCGGCGTCACCCTTATTACGTGGAAAATGCCGTTATCCAAAGAAATCGCGCTGATGATGCTGCGGCTTTTCCCGTCCAGGATGACCTGAGGGGCATCGGCCTGCGTCTGGGCAAGGAGCTGCTGCTCATGGGCTTCCAGGCACGCAGATGCTTCCGGCGCGTCATTGCTCCGGTAGATGGGGCGGCCGTTCAGGAATACGTAAACGGAAGACTCCGGGCTGTCCGCTTCGCAGGAGCTGAAAATATTATGGTTGTAACTCAGCTTTACAATACCGGGAAAGGCCGCCGACGGCGGATTGGAAAAGCCGATATAAAAGGAAAAGCCGGCGCCGTCCTTTTCTTCCTCTGCTTTCCAGAAACCGTCAATCAGTTCCGCCTGGAAATCTTCATACACAGGACAGGCTGACATGGGTTCAAAATAATTCAGGATATTTGCGGCATTGGTATTCTGTGTATAAAGAGTAACGCCGCTGATATTGGAATCATATAAAAAAATACTGCTGATCAGGGAGTAAATCTGTTTGTTATAAACATAGACAATTTCCCTTTCAGAAGCATAGATACCCTTTAGCAAAGACTGAAGTTCATAATTAGACTTTAGTTGATTAAAGTAGTTGGAAGAACTGTTCAGTTGGCTTTCCAGATAGTTCTGTTCTATGATCAAAGAATTCTTTTTTCCCGTAATATAGTCTTTTGTCCTTTGACGGCTGTGATAAGAATAGATCATACTGCTTAACAGCATAATGGGGATAAACACGGCCAGAAGATAACAGATAAAAAAACGGTTCTGTAGCTTTGTAATATTAGGAAACAAAATAGTCCTCCTTTTTTTGCGGGTTCTCTAATCATTATCTAAAAAATTATTATAAAAAACAATACATACAGATAAAATCAGGTATGCAAATTTTTTGGGTTTGTGTACAATTTTTGTTTTTGTTCTCCGAAAAAGCTCTATTTGTAAAAAAAACCAAAAATCTTTCAGTTAAATATAAATTTTATTTATAAAAGTTATTGTGTATAAAGAAATGTAAGTTTTTGGCTAAAAAACATACGATATGCATGAAAAGGATGCAGTGATACAATACACCCATGAAATAAAAGAAAAACAATAAAGAAAAAGGGAGGAGACAGGCAGAGATGAATAAGGGACGATCGGTGAAAAGGGCCGTGAAGCGTTTCGGCAGACAGATAGAGCTGCAGGTATTTGCGCTGGCCGGAGTCTTGTATTTGCTGGTTTTTTCAGTAATACCCATGTTCGGGATCATTCTGGCGTTCAAGTCGTATAAGCTGACCTCGGGGGTCGGAGGGATATTTACCAGCGAATGGGTGGGATTGAAATATTTTAAGGAATTCTTTACAGATTACCGTTTTGGAGAGCTTCTGAGGAATACCATAGCAATCAGTACGCTGAAGATGGTGTTTGCATTTCCGGTTCCGATAATTCTGGCAATTTTGATATCTGAATGTCATAATAAATTCTTTAAGAAAACGGTGCAGACGGTAAGCTACCTGCCCAATTTTATATCCTGGGTGCTTGTATATGGTATCAGCAGTGCCCTGTTTGCGCAGAATAACGGAGTCCTGAACCAGCTTCTGGTAAATGCAGGTATCATATCCAAAGGGATTCCCCTTCTTACGGACCCGGATTATTTCTGGGGAATGACGGTGGTTCTTTCAATCTGGAAAAGCTCCGGCTGGTGGGCAATCATTTTTCTGGCGGCTATTTCGGGAATTGACAGTACGCTTTATGAAGCTGCCAGCATTGACGGGGCCGGAAGGCTGAAACGGATTTGGCATATTACCCTGCCGGGAATAAAGGGGGCGATTGTCACCGTCCTGATTTTATCCATTGGAAGCTTCCTGGGAGGCGGTATGGTGGGATCCAACTTTGAACAGTCATTTTTGATGGGGAATACGGTGAATAACGCTGCCTCTGAAATTATCCAGACCTATGCCTTTAAAATGGGAATGGCGCAGGGACGCTTCTCTTATGCAACAGCAGTAGATCTGATACAGTCACTTATTTCAATTATCCTGGTGATCATCAGCAATCAGGTAGCCAAAAAAGTATCAGGTGAAGGCCTGTTTTAGGAGGTGGGAGTATGAAGGGCAAAATAAATGAAGATAAAGTGGTAAATGTGATAGTATACATACTTCTTGCTTTTATCGGGATTGTTACATTATATCCTTTTTATTACACAATCATATGCTCCTTTAATGACGGGCTTGATTTAATGAAAGGCGGCGTTTACCTGTGGCCCAGAAAATTTACGCTGTCCAATTATGAACTGTTTATCGGAGATGAAGGATGGAGGCATGCTTTTTTTATTTCCGTGGCGAGGACGGTAGTGGGAACTGTATTATGTACGGGCTTTACCAGTATGTTCAGCTATGCGCTGTCGAGAAATAATCTGATGTTTAAAAAGGGGTACAGGTTCCTTGTCATATTCACCATGTATTTTTCCGGCGGACTGATTCCTTATTATGTGCTGCTCAGAAGTCTGGGGCTTCTGAATACCTTTTGGGTATATGTGGTTCCCGGGATGGTGAATACTTTTTTTGTCATGACAGGTATTAATTTTTTCGCATCCATTCCGGAATCTATGATTGAGGCGGCCAAGATTGACGGGGCAAGGGAAATTAAGGTGCTTACGAAGATCGTGCTCCCCGTTTCCAAACCCTTTCTGGCTACGCTGGCTTTGTTCGCCGCAGTGGGCCAGTGGAACAGCTGGCTGGACTCGGCGTACTATGTGAGGGATGCAAGTCTGCAGACGCTTTCCTTTAAAATGATGACCACAATTAACCAGACGCTGGCAACAGCGGCCAATGCAGATGTGGCCGGACAGATGTCACAGGCGAATACAGCTACGTCATTTACCGTACAGGCCACGGCCATGGCGGTATCAATGATTCCCATCATGTGTGTATATCCGTTTTTACAGAAATATTTTGTACAGGGTATGATGATTGGGGCGGTCAAGGAATAGACTGGTTAGTTTTTGAAATTTCATGGAGGAAAATTCTCTGCGCAGACAGAGTTTGTATTTTACTCCGCAAAACAAGATGGGTAGCATCCTGACCGGATGTCAGGAAAATTAACCATAAATATATTGTAGCAGGAGGATGAGTGTATGAAATGTAAAAAAGTATTAGCAGTTCTGCTGACTGCTGCCATGACAATGTCTTTGGCGGCATGCGGCGGTTCACAGGAGACGCAAAACGAGGGGAGTACCACGGGGGGAGGGAAGGAAACCACAGCGGCCGAAGCATCGGTTCAGGAGACGGATGGCCGGGCGGATGCCGGAGATGTTCCCACATTAACCTTATTTGTTGACGAAACATGGTGGCCTTATGATAAGTGGGAAGGTGCGGTGCCCGAAGAATTTGAAAAGAGACTGGGGGTAAATATTGAAGTAACCAGGGCGGCAGATAACAATCAGCTGTCATTGATGGTGGCTTCCGGAGATATGCCTGACATTATCTGCTCTGGCCGGTATCAGTATCTTGCGGATTCCCAGGTATGCTATCCTTTGGATGAGCTTCATGAAACTTATCCTGAGGTTGCATTTGAAGTAGATCCGGTATATCAGTTTGTAAATAAGGCGGCTGATGACCATTATTATACCATTGGATGTGGTTTCTCCCCCAGTGGCGCTTATTCGGAATATGATAAAATTTTGACGGAAGGCCCTGGTTTCATGTACAGGACGGATATTGCAGAAGAACTGGGACTGGAATTCAAGACACTGGACGATTTGGATGCAGCGTTTGAAAAGGTGGCGCAGTCTTATCCCGATTATACGGTATGCTCTTTTAACTGCGCACATAAATTTAACTGGCTGATGCAGCAGATGGGAGTGAAAAACGGCGGCTTCTATGAAGCGGAGGACGGCAGTCTGAAATGGTGGCTTCGTCAGGATAAGCTGCTGGACTTTTATAAAAAGGTAAATGAGTGGTACAGAAAAGGTTATTTGAGTGCGGAAAATTTTGCATATCAGTCCGAAGACGAAACAAAGGAAATCTGTGTAGGCGGTAAGGTATTTGCTAATTTTGGATATGATAACCATGCAGATAATTATAATACGGCAATTGCCGCCAACGGAGATGATTTTACATTTTCTCTGGTTACCTCGGAACTGAGTGATGATTGTGTGGCCTATGATACCGGCTGTGGCGGCCGCGGTCTTTATATCACTCGTTCCTGCAAGGATGTGGAGGCTGCATATAAATTATTGGCCTATGCCTATGGCGAAGAAGGAATGAAGCTGTTAATGTGGGGAATTGAAGGGGAAGACTATACTGTTGACAGTGAAGGTTATCCTGATTTTACATATGATTTTCAGGGGGACAACACAGTTCTTCAGCCCAGAGGTCTGAAATACTGGGGATGGCTGGTACACAATGCGATTGTAACCAGTATTGCGGAAGCAAACTCCGAATCACAGACAGCGCAGGACAGAAAAAATCTGACTGCATATGTCAAGAGGAATCCCGTTATCGGAATGATCCGGTTTGTAACAGATTCCGATGAGGCAAATATCAATGCCAAGCTGGATGAGATGGTAAAGAATCAGCAGACCAATATTTTTATGGCGGAAACCGAAGAGGCCTGTGAAGAAGCATTCCGGGAAATGGTTCAGCAGGCGGAGCAGATTGGTATGGACAGGCTGGAGGAGTTTGGCAATCAGAACTATCCGGAACTGAAGAAGCAGTATGATGAAATAATTGCAAAAGCAGAATAGTAAAAAGTATCAGGGAAACAGAAACCAAGCTGCTTCCCTGATATTTTGGTCTTTAAGTATGATTATTGATGTTTTGCGCATTTACCCTGGTCACAATAAGGCCCTCAATAATTTCTTCCGCCCGCTTGTGTGGTGGATTCTTTTATCCAGCCATAGGCTTGTTTCACTTTTCGGGAAAAACAAGACTGTCGTTATCTTTCTCTATGAATGAATTGGTTTCCGCAATATATTTCATCCTTTTCCTGTATTGGTATGTCTGTTCAATGACTGCAGTTAATTGCATTTCGCAGGCGGCTAATACCTCTGTCATCCTATAAGATATACCGCAGCCAAAGTCATTTCCGCACTGTCATCATCTGCATCAGCAAAAAGAGCCCTTTCAAATCTGAGCCCCTCATGCGCCAGGCATAGTTCAAGAAACAACAGGAAAATCCCCATATCAATCCTGTTATAATACGCCACCTTGGCGGCAGGCATAATTCCCCGCTTTCCCGGCTGCTTATAACGGTATACGGTCAGTTTGTTTTCCTCTGCCACAACCTTCCAGGGCTGCGTATTGCAGGCGCTGGGCGCAAATCTTACAATATTACCAATCTCCTGATAGCAGTTTCCTTTCCATATCTGTTCCAGGGGTTTCCTTTTGCTCTTAAACATATCCTTCCGGAATTTGCTTTCCTCCACTCTGGCAATTGCTATCATAATAACAAAATCCAGCCCGTTGTAATTCCCGGCATCTGTTTTGCCGATCCCAAACCACAGGGCGCCGATGTTAAGAGAGGCCAGGTATAAATCAAGCTGCTCCCCGATATAACCGATATTGCGGAGATAATCCCCTTTCTTTTCACTGTAAAGCAGGATACAATACTCCTCTCCACGCTTACAGGACGTTTCCCCTGCGGGCACAATCTGGAAAGCTGTTTTTATACCTTCATCCAATGACTTAAAATTTTTAATGTTTTCTTCGATATTTCTTAACTCTATATCCGATATGGTCTGTCTGTCCTTAAAAATATGAAACGACTTTCTTTTAAATATCATCTGATACCATAAATCATCCATCCTTTTACCCTCCTGAAACCAGAATAGTTTAATTTAAAATTATTTACAAGAACAATTATAAAAATTAATTATTGTATTTCAGCCTGAAATTGTTCAGATGATAATCGATCAGTCCATCTCGTTTCATATTAGACAACTCCCTGGAAAGTGCGCTGCGTTCAATATTCAGATATTCGGACATCGCATTCCGGTTGAGCGGAATTTGAAAGGAGGTACTTTTTTGTTCATGTGATATGCGCAATAGATAGGTCATAATTTTTTCGCGGACTGTGGACTTCAGAAGACAGTCAATACGTTCATGTAGAACAAGTCCCTTTTGGGCGACGATGGAAATGTAATTTCTCAACAGTCTGTCATGCTTTGGACATGCCTTTATACAAGGGGCAAGGACACGGTCATACGGGATCATCAGCACGGAAACATCGTCCTGCGCCTGTATGGAAACAGGGCTTTCCTTTTCCGGCTGTGCAGCCAGAAGTACACCGATTTCACTCCCCTTTTCAAGCAGGGTCAGTATAATTACCCGGCCTGAGGTGTCCCATTTTATGGAGCGGGCGTGCCCGGATAAAATAATGCCGAACTTGCGGACCCGGCTGCCTTCCTCCAGGATCATTTCACCGCTGGCATATTGGACCCGCCTTGCCTGAAGGCAGTTGAGAAGCTCCGCTATTTCTCCCGGCTCAATACCGGAAAATAAGTTCATCTGCGCTAAATCTTCCAGATATTCATTCACTGCTTTACCTCTTCCTTCTTCTTCATTTGTTGCAGGCGCAACAGGTGATTTGACTGAATTATAGTATAGTAATTACAAACAAACAAGGAAAAGGTGAAAAATATGGAACAGAAAAACAGAATACTCCGGATTACGCGTACAGCAGTTTTAATCGCTTTACTGGTCGTATTGCAGGCGGCTTTGATGCCGTTGAACAATTCCCTGATTACCGGTTCAATCGTTAACCTGCTGCTTATCATTTCAGTAATGACCTGCGGCCTTTCATCGGGGCTGTGCGTCGCGGCAGTTTCACCGGTGGTTGCACGGCTTTTCGGGATTGGGCCGCTTTGGAGTCTGATTCCGTTTATTGCGGCGGGAAATGCAGCGCTTGTGGTGCTTTGGCATTTCATAGGAAACCGCAGCATAGGCGGAAAAAAGTACAAAGCCCGTCTGGCTGCGCTGTTCACCGCTGCATTTGCCAAATTTCTGGTATTGTATGTGGGAATCGTACGCATTGCCATACCTGTATTTTTAGGCCTGCCGGAAAAACAGGCGGCGGTCATTTCAAATATGTTTTCAATTCCGCAGCTTATCACAGCTTTGACAGGCGGGACATTCGCGTTCTTCCTGATTCCGCGGTTAAAAAAAGCGATTGGGGGAGAAAAAGGATAAAAATGGACAATTTATTTACTTATTCCCTGTACGGCGTGACAGCTGTTTTGCTTGCCATATCTTATGTAAAAGACAGGAATAAAACCATGCTATCCCTCAAAAGAGCCTGGAAAATGTTTCTCAATGTGCTGCCGCAATTTATTTCGATTCTTTTTCTGGCAGGGCTTTTGGTGGCGGCAGTTTCACCTGAAACAATTCAATGCATTATAGGCGCACAAAGCGGCTTTCGCGGTATGCTGACCGCAGCGTTGCTTGGCGCGGTAACGCTGGTGCCTGTCTTGGTGGCCTTCCCTGTCGCCGCCAGGCTGTTGCAAAACGGTGCAGGGGTCACACAGACAGCGGTTTTTATTTCCACGCTCACCATGGTTGGGTTTGTGACTCTGCCGATGGAAATCAAATATCTGGGGAAAAAGGCCGCGGTGCTTCGTAATGCGCTTGCATTTTTATTTTCTTTTGCCGCAGCCTTTCTTATTGGAGCGTTGCTGACATGAAAAAACTGCTGAAAAAGAATTGGCTGCTCTCCGTAGTGGCCGTCATTAATATAATCATGCTGGTTTGGCAGCCGCAGAGGGAGATATCCGTCCTGCGTTTCACCGGTAAAAACTTTTTGAACTTCCTGTTCATGCTCACTCCCATTTTTATCTGTATCGGACTGATGGACGTCTGGATCGAGAGGGATTCCATGGTAAAAATCATGGGAGTAAGGTCCGGCTTCAGAGGGGCGCTTACCGCGTTTCTGTCAGGGATGGTGACGGCCGTTCCTCTGTATGCGCTTTTGCCTGTGGCAGGCATTTTACTCAAAAAGGGAAGCAGGGTTTCTAATGTGATTCTGTTCCTGTGCGCCAGTTCAAGTATCCGTATACCGTTGCTGTTGTTTGAAATTTCCTCTTTTGGCTGGCGTTTTACCTTTGTGCGGTTTGGACTGAATATCTTTGTGGTGGCCGCGATTGCTTTTATCACGGAAAAACTGTTGACGGACGCAGATAAAAATGAAATTTTCAGAAAAAACGAGGAACTATGAAGCAAAACGAGTTCCTCTTTGCCTCTGCTGATTAACACCCCGCATATCATGCTCAGGAGGATGTAATAAACCGCGATGGCTCCAAGCCGCGGAAGAGGCGTACAGCCATTTGGCGGCCAGCTTAAAACCGGCATAAACCGGATTGATTCCCAGACCCTGGCAAAAAGATACGGTTCTCCGGAAAGCCAGATCATTCTGACGTAGATATACTGCCGGATGTCCGCCAACTCTTTGTACGATCCCGATATGCAGAAGGCCGGTTTTACCGCGCCTCAGAAGTTACTGAATCCACGGGCATTTCGTTGCGCCGGAATTTTCCCTGTTTATTTGTTCTGGGTATCCTTGCGGTAGAGCTTGCTCAGGGTAAAGCCCCTTCCCCGCACTTCATTGATTTGGCTGACAATCATAAAAGCCTCCGGGTCCACCTCCAGAACCAGCTGGTTCACTTTAGGCAGATCACGGTTGGAGATCACGGCCAGCACCATATTCTGCTCCTGATGCAGAAAACCGGTTTCCATGTGAAGCAGCGAAGTTCCGCAGTCAATTTTTTCTGCCAGTAGCCGGTTGATGGCGTCGTGTTCCCGGCTGACGATTTTGACCTGCATTCTGGCCCCGCCCAGCATCAGAACCTTGTCTAGCACCAGGGTGTAAACAGCGATCAAAAGGATACCGTACAGGATGGATCCTGCGTCGGAGGCGGACATCTGGAGCGCCAGGATAATGCAGTCGCACAGATAAATGACAGCCGAAACATTGATATTTTTCTTCTTTTTCAGTATCAGCGCTGGAATATCCATCCCTCCCGTGGAGGCTCCCGCCCGCATAACCACACCGATTCCGGCGCCGATGAGAAGCCCGGCATAGAGGACCGCCACCAGCCGTTCCTCAGTCACAAAGCCCGTTATGCCGGCGCCCTCCAGCAGCCCTAAAAGGAGGGGATAGATTACGGTACTGAGCACCGTAGTCAGTGCAAACTGTTTTCCAAGCACCCACGCGCCGAGCAGGAACATAGTGATATTGAACACCGATACAAAGGCGCTGACGGGAATCCCGGCCGTCCGGTAAAAGAACAGCGCCAGTCCGGTAGTGCCTCCTGTAATCAGGTGGTTCGGCATGATAAAAAGTGTCACCGCCAGTGCATACAGAAGGTTGCCGAAGATAATCATACCCAGCTTTTCCGCCGCATTTATCCATTTTTTCTGCATTTCATTACTCCTTTTTCACTCTACCACAGTAAAATTTTCAATAAAAAAACGGCAGGAAGCCTGCCGCCGGTCATGTCTGTTTATTTGTGGATTTTTGCGGGCCGCAGCCCTTTTTGTTTTCCTGTACATTTATATCTGTCCTTTTTTCCGGCCAAAGCAATGGTACAGCACTTTGATCCGAAGTTATGCTAACACCATTTCCGGCAGGTGTCAAGGGAAGGTTAACTTCCCCTGTTATTAACTTCCCCATAAAACCTTCGTCATAAAACCTGGCTGTGTGGATTATTGTCTCCGGTGCATGATGGCTTACATTATAGAAAACAGTGCTGAGTGGAAGGCCGCCCAGGGGAACCTGTCAGCAGTATTTTCAGGTGAGGACCGTTTTTAATAGGAATTACCTGACATAGCTGCCCGATCAGAGCAGCTCCTTCAGCCGTTCCCCCTCCACATGGAGCAATCTTTCCTTATCCAGCCGGAAATAGCCTTCCCGTTCCATCTGTTTTAGCTCTTGGTTCAGGGAAGAACGGTTGACATGGAGCATATTGGCGAAAATCCTCTGGGAGCGGGGCATATGAACCTCCTGTTCCTGTCTGGCTTCTATTTTCCGGACGCCCATGATCCAGTAAGCAATGCGCTCCCGGACGGTCTGGTAATTCAGGCAGTTTAAATACAGCTGGTTTTTCAGCCCCCGCTGGGAGACATAGCATAAAAGCGCGCTTACCAGTCCGGCATCCGCAGACAGCATTTCCTCCAGAAGAAAAATGGGAATCCACAGTACCTCCGCCCTTTTCTCCACGTACAGCAGGTAAGTATAATGCCGGTTGCCTGTAAGATATAGGAATTCCGGGAAAACATCCTCTTCCTCAAAATAGGCGTTGCACAGCTCCTCGCCGTCCCTGGAGTAGCTGACCGCTTTCAGTATTCCGGATACCACAATGCCGAAGTGGGTGATGGTATCTCCCTCCGACTGTACACATTCCCCGGCCCGGTAAGTTTTTTGGGTAAAATGGGTACGCAAATCCTCATATCGGCTGTCGCTGATGCAGAACTGGGCAAAAGAGGGCAGGTTCTCATTTTGTAGAAAACTGATGTTATGCATATAATGTCCACCTCAAAAAAATGCCATAAGAAAGAACTGCATGAGCAGCTCCTTCTTATGGCTTTATGAAACAGCGGATGTATGAAAACAGTATAATTATACGTATTTATCCAGAATATCGCACAGATCGTCGTAATCCTTTTCACCGTTGAAACGTACGGCCTCAGCGCCGTCCCTGTAGACGGCAACCACCGGGATTCCGCCGATATGGCAGGCCTGCGTCAGATCCGGATTGGCATCCACATCCACATAGCGCACCGCATATTTACCAGCATATTCTTCTTTCAGGGCCTCCTCAAGTACAGGGTGCAGCGCCTTGCAGTGAGTGCAGCGTTCGGCGCCGAACAGCACTAGCACCGGCATACCCTTTACCTTCAGCACATCCGTATCCCAGTTTGCATGGGTTACAGGAAGGAAGAAGTCCTTATCCACGGAAAATACCTTTTCCCGTTTTGTTACATCCTCTTCGTCGTCAGTAGCGACACACAGAGCCACATCTTCATAATACGGCAGGGTGCCGGGAACATCAACTACTTTTTTCGCTCCGAAGGCGCCTGCCCCGGGAACGCGGTAGGTGCTGTTGTCGATGCGGGGGATGGGGATCTCCTGTGGTTTCGGCTCCATAGGGACGTAGTTGTAGGGATAACGGTAGGCCCTGTAAATCATGTTGCTTTTCGGCCCTTTTGTATTGTGGCTGTAATAAGGGGAAATCCATTCCCAGACGATCTCATGCGCCGGCGTCACTTCGATGACACGGCCGTCGGAGCCTTCGTCAATCATGGTATTCCCGTTGGGAAGACGCTGGACGCTGCTCACATAAGGGCTGTAGAATTTACTGGCGTCCGTGGGGATTGCATGGCCCAGCTCCTTGGGGGTGAGCTTCCACACCACTTCCAGTGTTATCGGATCAAATTCCAGGACACGGCTGTAATCGCGCTGCGCATTTTTCGCACCGAGGGCAGAACCGGGGTTGGGCATGCCATAGCCGGCCCAGCCGCCGTTGTCGAATACCAGCAGGTTGCCTTCCCCGGGCAGGCCTTTGGGGATCATGTGAAAATGATGCTGGCCGATAATCCAGCCCAGTTTGCGGAGCTCCGGTGTGGCATTGAAATCCGGACCGATTTTCCAAACCAGCTTTCCGCTGGCTTTGTCCAGGATTGCCAGGATGTTCGCTTCCCGGCAGTCGAAAATAATGTTGTCCGGATGGAAACGACTGTCGCCCTGATCGTACCATTTATTCGGCCCAAGATAGCTTGCGCAGTTCACATGCAGATAATCGCCTACGCCGCCGTCCGAGGAGCGCATATTCGGATCGCGGAAGAGTACATTTTTCGCTGCCTCGTCAAAACCCAGTTCCTCAAAATGATCGCTGATGGACCATTTCCAGAGGATATTCCCTTCCCAGTCCACTTCAATCATCATGTCATCCAGAAGTTTTTTGTCGGAAATCAGCGGATTGCGGATGGTCTGATGACATAAAATCAGGGTTTTCCCGCCCAGCGGATTAGCATCCATGCCGGGTACATAGTAGCCCACCGGGTTGCCCTCCCGCTGGTAATCGTGATGCTGCCTTGCCATCCAGCGGTGATCCCGGCCGGGATCATCAATTTCCTCCAGGTGGTCAAATTCCCAGACAATATTGCCGTCATAGTCGATTTCCAGCAGATTTACACCGTCCTGCATGCCGTAATCCGGGTGACGGTAGCCGGAAAGCCCCATCACATAGCCGCCCGGCAGCATTTTCGCAGGCATGGCCTGCATATTCCAGCGGCGGATTTCGTTGCCGTTCATATCAAACAGCAGGACACCGTCATTAATCAGCGGAACCAGAGTATATCCGTTCCAGCATTTTTCAGGATCATAAACCGTGACCCCGTGTGGAAAAACAAGTGGCTGACCCATTATAAATTCCTCCTGTCCATAGATTTTGCAGAAATTATCTGCATCTGTAAGTTATAGTTGTTTATTTCCGCGAGCAATGCGCCAAGTAGCCATGCTTGCATGGATATTTGGCGACTGCCGCGAGAGGTGCTATGTGCCAGTGGCACATGTTTTGCACCGACCGAAGCGGAGCGTAGACCAAAGGCCCGGACGTTTTCATGGCGCTGTCCGGCCGTCTTTATTAGCACTGTTCAGCCGCCTTTACCTCCAGCAGCTTTCCGTCCTGGTAAAACGCCACGGAAACAGTGGCCTTTACCTGAAGCTCCCGGTATAAAAGATCCTGTCTGGAAATATCCTGCCGGTAAAGCTTCCATTCGCCGCCAAGCTTCTTTTCCAGTTCACCTACGTAGCTGATATCCTCGTTCCGGTAAGGGTTATAGAAGATAAATGCGGTTTTGGGTGAGCCGGCGGAGAGGATTTCATCCAGCTGGCCGCGTTCCTTCACATACCGTTCTGATGCGGTGGCAGCCACCGCGCCGTCTGCCGCCGAGGTCACCACCTGGCGCAGAAAGGTCTGGGTGCAGTCTCCGGCGGCATACAGTCCGGGAAGAGACGTTTCCATTTTTTCATTGACTTTGAGATAACCGGCTTTGTCGCACTCTGCAAGCTCTTTTACCAAATCCGTCTGCGGTACCATGCCTACGAAGAAGAACAGGCCGTCGGCCGGAACCTCGGAGACTTCTCCGGTTTCTACATTTTTCAGAACCAGCGCTTCCACGTGGTCCGAGCCTTTGATTTCCTGCACTGTGGTACTCCAGACGAATTCAATCTTCGGATTTTTGTAAGCCCGCTGGGCTGAAACCTCATTGCAATCCAGATGGCCTTTTTCATGCAGTACGATAATTGTGACTTTGGAGGCGAAGCCTGTGAGGTAATCGGCTTCCTCCACCGCCTGGTCTCCGGCGCCCAGGACATAGATATTTTTTCCTTTGAAAAATTCCGCATCGCAGGTTGCGCAGTAGGCTACGCCGTGCCCGACGAATTCTTTTTCTCCGGGAATTCCCAGCTCCCGCGGCTTGGTTCCCAGTGCCAGTATCACGCTGCGGGCCGTAAAGCTGCCGCGCCGTTTGGTATCCACGGTAAAAAGCCCCTTTTCCTTTCGGATGCCTGTCACTGTGGAGCGGCAGAATTCCACGGTGGGATAGCTCTGTGCATGCAGATGGAATTTTTCCATCAGCCCCTGGCCGCTGTCTGAAATGGTGCCCGGATAATTGCGGATTTCCCCGGTATCCTTAACGCGCCCGCCGTAGCCGCCTTTTTCCACCACAAGCGTATCCCGCTGGGAACGCCCGGCATATATAGCAGCCGCCAATCCTGCAGGACCGCCGCCGATAATAATTAAATCATATGTTTTTTCCATGATATATCCTTCCTTTCTGTATATAAGCTGGATATCATTCTTTATGTATATTCTAACAGCCGGGATAGAAATAACCTGTTGGATAGGCAACAGATTTTGTTTTCGCTGGAAATTAATTCCGCCGGTTTACGACAGCTTTCATTCCATCTATTTCCGACGCCTCATTTGCGTGTATACAATGATGTGTTACAATGAATATATCTAACGAAGGCAGAGAAGGGGATAAGAAAATGGAAAAGCTTGAGAAGTGTGATTATGGTAATGCTGCCGGATTATTTGAGGGAACCAATCATGGAATCCCTTTGATCTATTCGGTGCTTGAAGGAAAGGGCGCGGGAAATATTTATGTCGATTCGGTATCGGAGCCGCAAAATGCCTTAATATTGCCCCAGGGAGGTTTTTTCTATCTGGCGTCAAAAGACCACAGCAGGAATTTCCTTTTGCAGGTGAAAGAACTTATTTTTCAGGAACTGATGCCAGCTATGATGGAAAAAGAAATGGTTCTTTTTGCTCTGGATGAACAGACGGGAAAGATTTTGGATGAAATCATGGCAGACAGAGGTATTATTCGGATAAAGAGAACATTATTTGACTTCAATGAGAAGAGGTACCGCGAAATACAAAGAACGATAGTTCTCCCTGATGGTTATAAAGTATTGAGAATGGAAGATGCCCAACTAAGAGAATATGAAACAGCAGGAAATCTGGGTGGGCACCTGTCTGAAAGAATTGGATACAGAATAGTAAAAGGAGAAGAGATTATAAGCCAATGCATTTCAGTATTTATCGGCGGAGGGCAGGCGGAAACAGATATCTGCACCTGCGAGGGTTACCGCAGAAAAGGCTTTGCCATGGCCTGCGCCTCTGCATTTATTGATGAATGCCTTAGCAGAGGACTGTTCCCGGCATGGTCATGCTGGCCATTCCGCACAGAATCCGCGGCGTTGGCCAGAAAGCTGGGATTTGAAGAAAAAGGGGCAGCGGATGCTCACTTTTGGGCTGAGAATATGTAATTTTATATCGCAGGTGATATCAGAACTTAAAATAACGGTTTAAAAAATGTAAAAAAACATGGGGGAGGGAAAATGACCGAAAAAGAAATTATAAAGTATATTGATGCCGGGGCAAACTTTTATGTAAGTATGTTTGGACGTGCAGAGCATATGGAAGTGGTTGATAATGGTTTTTATACCTATATAAAGCCTAAAGCCGGTGAATATGGGATAACATTTATCTATGACATCCGCATCGGGGAGCTTCCGGCCGAAAGACAAAAAATACTCATTGATGAGATAAAGTCACTCAATATGCCTGTTTGGCTTGATTTGCTCGCGGAGGATGAATTGTACCGTTTGGTTTATGGAAAAGCCAAAGTACATGGCCAGACTACTTTAGCCGATGAGGATGAAGTTTATCTGGCCATGCTGCCTGAAGAAAAACTTCTTTACCATACAGGGAGCGCTAAAATCGTACAGGTACAATCAGCCGGGGAATTTGCAGTATGGGCCAAAATTGCAAACGATATTCTTGCGGGTGGCAAACCGGATATGCACCCTGTTTATCACTATCCCTTGTGCGAAAAAGGCTTAATGCAGTGCTATGTGCTGTATGATGGAAATACACCTGTTTCTGTTGCCTCCATTATGAACAACGATGGCATTGCCTCACTTGAACTTGTGGCTGCCATACCTGAAATGCGCAGGAGGGGTTTTGCAAAAGCCGTATGTGAAAAGGCCATCTGCGACACTTTTGCCAGAGGGGCAAAAATAATCACGGTCCGGGCTGTCAATGCAGCGGCGGGCAGGCTGTATCAGTCTATGGGATTTAAGGCTTATAACTATGCGATATGAGCATTTGGCCGGGCAGAAATGATGGAATTGGAGCAGATTTTACCCGGCCGGTTATTGTCACGCCTCCGCAAAGCCATACGTTGTCTCCGATGGTAAGAGGGAGACAATGCTTACATATTTATGATGTTTATTTGGGGGCAGCAGCCAGACAGGCAAGGAATTCCGCCTCCGGCATGGGGCGCCCGTACAGAAAGCCCTGGGCATAGCGGCAGCCCAGTTTCCTTAAAAGTCCGGCCTGATCTTCGGTTTCCACACCCTCCGCAATCACCTGCAAATGAAGCTCCTTTGCCAAATCAATGACGAACTGCATGACCTTTTGTCTGCGGGGATCATTTTCGGCCTGGTACAGAAACAGGCGATCCAGCTTCATGACATCTATGGGAAGCTCCGAAAGCGTATTAAGGGAGGAATAGCCGCTTCCAAAATCATCCATTTCAATAATAAATTCCATTTCCTTCAGCCGTCTGATGGCATCAGGCAGCTGCCGGCTGTTCTGTACGTAGGCCGATTCCGTAATTTCCAGGTGAAGTTCCTCCGGTGAAAGACCATAAGCCGTTATCATGGAAGTGAGCGTTTCCGGGAGAGCTTCATGGTAAAGATCCGTCCTGGATACATTTACGGAAACCGGAATGCCTGTGATGCCTTTCCTTTTCCAATCCTGGAGCATATGGCACACTTTTTCCCATACAAATAAATCCACACTGTAGATGAAACTGTTCTTTTCAAAAACAGGAATAAAATCTGCAGGAGAAATCATTCCGAATTCGGGGTGTTTCCAGCGAATCAGGGCTTCCGCCCCGATGATGCGGGAGGTATCCACTGCTACCTTAGGCTGAAGATAGACAAGAAATTCCTCTCTTTGCAGGGATTCCACCATTGTATCTACGATTTTTTGCTCAAAAATCAGTTTTTCACGCATGGATCTGTCATAGGAAGCGAAGCGTTGGCCGAAGTTTCCTTTGATGCTGTTTGCAGCCAGCAGGGCCAGGTCACACATGCGGGCGACCGACAGCGCCTTTTCTTCCACATGGTATATTCCGATTTTAATCTGGATGCGCATCGGAAGAGGATAGCCATCCAGAAAAAGAAGGATATTTTCATCCAGTTTTTTATAGGTGTCGGTATTGCGCGGCAGGATCGCAAAAAAAGTATCTGCCCGGGCTCTTGTAATAAGTGTCAGGGCATCGGTTTGGATTGTCAGAAGACAGATTGCCAGATGGGAAAGCAGCCTGTCAGCACTTTCCGTTCCGAACACCGCATTTACAATTTTGAAATGCTCAATATCCACCGCAATAATATCGAAAGCCGTCTCCGGATTTTGAGCCAATACGCCGGCAGCTTTGTCATAGAATGCCTTTTCCGTGTACAGCCCGGTGAGCAAATCCCGTTCCAGTATTTCAATAGTGTTCTGGGCCTTCCGGGATTCCTCCAGCAGGCCCTGCAGCCGTACGTTGTTTTTTGCTAAAGTCCGCTGGTAATTAATCAGGCGGCTGTTCAGCTTCTGAATTTCATAATATCCGGAGCCGTAGGGTTCCTGGCCGGAAAGCTCCGGCAGAGCCGCGGCGTTGAGAGACATTTCAACCAGCCTGGATATCTGTGACGGATCATCAATGTCATATGCCAGGACAAGCCTTTGCTGGTTCATAGCCATAACCGTAACAAATACGATTGGATTTCCTTCCATTTTCATTGTGGCCCGGCAGGACTGTCCGATCCCGGAGTCCTGCCGGAGAATAGAATCCAGTTCATTTTCCCCGGTAAAAAGCTCTCTGATATCACTGCCCTCATTGATAATGCCAAGAGGCGTGCTGTGTATGACTCTGTTTATTGTTCCGGTGCTGCCGCATAAAGCGATGTAAACGATCATAATGTATTATCCGCCCATTGTACGAGAGCTTTTGCGTCTTCTGTATATATATCAACGTTCCAGCTCTTCCATATTTTTGTGTCTGTAAAAGCATTGCCGCCGACGGCAATTTTGGGCTTTGGGAATTTTTCCCGCAGCTGTTCCACGGCATTCCGGCAAAGCGGGAGATGCTGCGGCATTGTAACGGAGAGCGCGATGAGATCCGGCTGGTATTTCTCAGCGGCGGAAAGCAAGGTTTCCACTGGTACGGCTGCCCCCAGATAGATACTGTCCCAGCCGCTGTATTCGAATAAATCGGCAATCATCCGGGCGCCTATTTCATGCAGCTCGCTGCCCACACAGGCTATCAGCACGGTTTTCCCCTTTCGCGGCTGTCCGAAGATCAGAGGATAAAACTGGGAGAGAGCCATCTGCGTGACGGAAGTACAGTAATGCTCCATATCCACGGAAATCAGATGAAGATGCCACAGCTCGCCTACCCTTCGCATGGCCTCGGCCACGATATCCGAGCACACATCGTCCAGGGGGATTCCCTCCTTGACACAGCCGGTCACCAGCGCCAGTGCGCCTTCTGTATCCGACTGCAGCAGACAGTCAAGATAACGTGTGACCTCTTTCTCATATCTAACCGGAGCGGAGCAGGGAGCCGGAGGACCGGCGTCACATTCCTCTGCCGTCGCTTTTATTGCCCCGTTAAGCAGCCGGTGAAGCCGGTCATGCTTCTCATAAGACAGAGTTTTTGACATGCAGGTTCTGATAAGCTCATAATGTTCCGTCATGATATCACGCAGCGATTCACGGCTGCAGCCGGTCATCAGCGGTGTGAGCAGCTGGTAAAGCCATCTGGCATAGCGGGCATAAATTCCGTCGTCCTCCAGGCAGAGGGCGGTATAAAGAAAATCTATATTATACTTCACGTCCTGATACATTTTCTGCCTGGCACGATCAGTCAGCATATTGTTAAGCGTATGATTGGCAGCGAGCTGCCGCGTAAAGATTTCGTTGGTTAGTTTCAGGAAGTCCGCATCCTGCTCCATGAGAAGCAAACTCATATGGCACCGCCTTTCTGCCGCGGGAAGAAGCTTTTTCCTGCGTAAGTGTATCCTAAGTATAGCATGTGGAATGGAGTTAGTCGAGAAGTCTCTTTATATAACTTTATTGGCAGGATGCCGAGCTCCGGGAAGAATGGCTCAGGAAAACCGGTTACTCACATTATTTAAAAAAAATAATTGTGTGGCATACAATTATCCGGTTTTTGCAGGGCAGGGTTGATGCTATAATAATCGTAAATTGAAACCGGTTGTCTGGTTTATAAAAATAACCGGAAGGAATGATTTTTATATTATGGAGATCATGCGGAGAAACAGACGGGGTATGACAGTAAAAAAGAACCATTACGGAAATGGGTGGAAGAAGACCAGCAAAGAAAGGGCAGGAAAAAAGAAAAAAAGTGTAAAAGCTGCAGGCGCCTGCGGCCAGAGAAGGACGGGAGGCGGAAAATACGCAGGCAGCAGGCCATGGATACAGCCGGGCAGGCGGAGGCGCAGAAGGAAAAAAGCCGAAATGCGTTCCTGCATACCGCTTCTGACGGAGCCGTTGTTTTTAGCCGCCGCTTTTTATCTGCTGTTCAGCCTGAACTTCATCCATACTTATCTGCCGAATACAATAATCCGCGGAATATCCGTATCAGGATTGACGGCGGAGGAAGCAAAAGAGAAGATTGCGGCCCAAATGGGCAGTTACGAATTAGTGCTGGAAGAACGGGGCGGGAGAAAAGAGATAATCAGGGGTATGGATATCACCCTCCGGCCTGTTTATGACGGAACCCTTGAGAAAATTATGGATAAACAGAATCCTCTGCTGTGGGGGGCGCGTTATGTGAAAGGAGAGGAATATGAGTCTGCCGGTTTTGGTGTAAGATATGATGAAGCAATACTGGAGATGGTTGTCCGTAAGCTGCGCTGTATGGATCCGGAGGAGGCAGTGCCTCCTGCCGATGCCTGTCTTGTCTATACGGACAATGAAGGGCTGCAGATTAAAAAAGAGGAGCAGGGGAATTACCCTGTGCCGGGCAGGCTTCTGCAGGAGGCGCGAAGGGCGGTTGACGGCCTGGAAGCCCGGATATCACTTGAGGAGCTGGACATCTACAAAAAGCCGGAAATACTGGAGGATGATCCTGTGCTGCTGGCTCAAAGGGAGGCATATGGACCATACGCGCAGGTATCAATCATTTATCAGTTTGGGGACAGTGAGGAAAAGCTGGACGGCAATACTATCTGCGGATGGCTGCAGCAGGATAAAAGCGGGAGGGTGACAGTTGATACTGAGGCGGTGAAGGAATATGTGAACGGGTTGGCCAGGAAATACAATACCGCTTATTGTACGAAGGAGTTAAAAACCTCTTACGGCCCTACGGTAGCCATAACGAAAGGACATTATGGCTGGATGATTGATAAGGAAGGGGAAACGGACGCGCTGGTGGAACTGATTACGGCCTGCCAAAGCCAGAAACGGGAGCCGCTTTATCTGCAGACGGCGGCCAGCCATGCCGCGCCGGATTATGGGGATACTTACGTGGAAATGAATCTGACGGCCCAGCATCTTTTTTTCTACAGGGACGGGGAGCTTTTGATAGAAACGGACTTCGTATCCGGGAATGAGTCAAAGGGCTGGGGCACACCGGCCGGCGCCTATGAGCTGACCTATAAGCAGCGGAATGCGGTTCTGAAGGGAAAGAATTACAACACTCCAGTCACCTGCTGGATGCCGTTTAACGGGGATATCGGCATGCATGACGGCTACTGGCGATCCGGCTTCGGAGGAAACATCTATAAAAAAAGCGGCTCTCACGGCTGCATAAACCTTCCTCCCGACGCAGCTGAATTTATATTTGAAAATATTGAGCCGCAAACGCCCATACTCTGTTATTATCTGGAAGGGACAGAGTCGGAATAATCGGCGTGTGATACATGAAGAAAAGGAACCGGAGCAAATAGCGTGCGGCACCCTGGGGATAAAGCGCGTGGATAAAATGAGGGGAAAAAACGGAACTAAGCCGCATTACTCGAAAGGAGAAAACTATGCCAGTGAATTCTTTTGATGATTATCCCATGTCCTGGACACCGGACAGAGAGGATTTGAAATTTCCGCTTTATTACAGTCTTGCAGATTTGATGGAGCGTGATATTAAGAGCGGCAAGCTGTCCGCTAATACAAAGCTTCCGCCGCAGAGAGAGCTTGCGGATTATCTGGATTTGAATCTGAGCACAATCACCAAGGCTTATAAGCTTTGCGAGATGCGGGGGCTTATCCACGCCGTGACGGGAAAAGGGACCTTTGTAACCCCCTATGCCAATGTCCCCACCTCCACAGTGGAAAAGAATACGGCGCCGGGAATCGAACTGGCCGTCATACATCCGTTTTATGAATCCAATGAAGCAATCAGGGATCTTACAATAGATATCCTGAAAAAACCTTTTTCAGAGCAGCTTTTTGAATATTCACACCCCCTGGGTGACAGAGGGCAGATTCTGACTGCGGCCAGATGGCTTCAGCGGTTCGGGCTGGATGCGGATGAACATAACACCATGATAGCCGCTGGTGCGCAGAATGCGCTGGCTACCATCCTGTCTTCCCTGTTTGAAGCGGGAGACAGGATTGCGGTTGATACTTATACCTATCCCAACTTTATCAGCCTGGCAAATCTTCTTTACCTGCAGCTGGTGCCCATTGAAAATGATGCCTGGGGAATGTGCCCGGAACGGCTGGAAAATACCTGCGTGCTGCAGAAAATCAAAGGAATCTATCTGATGCCCGCAGGCGGAAATCCCACCAATATTGCATTTTCCAACGCCCGCAAGAAGGAGATTGCAAGGATCATAAAGGAGAGAAACCTGATTGCGGTGGAAGATGACAACTATGCGGCATTACTGGAAAAACCGTATTCGCCGCTAGCCCTGGATGCGCCGGAACATTGCATCTATGTAAGCGGCCTGTCCAAACCGCTCTGTCCGGGCCTGCGGATTGCTTATCTATATCTGCCGGATAAATATGTGAATCCCATGGAACAGGGGATTTTCAGCCAGAATCTGAAAATTTCCTCCCTGAACATGGAAATTGCAGCCGAGATTATCCGAAGCGGCCTGGCCTGGAAAATAATCCAGAAAAAAAGAAACGCCGCCATTGCCCGCAATGAAATTTATGCTTCCTGTTTTCCGGAAAGCAGCCTGCGAAAAGAGTCCTATTACCAGTGGCTGGAGCTGCCGGACAATCTTTCCGGAAGGTTGTGTGAGGCGGAGCTTTTCTGCCGGGGAGTAAGCGTCTTTGGCGCGGAGCGTTTTACCGTGGGCAATCAGGGAAAGACAAATGCGGTCAGAATCGCTACCTGCTCCGCAGAGAATGAGGGGCAGCTACGCAAAGGGCTGGAAATACTGCTAAATTTCATCCGGCAGCAGGAGGACATGGAGCCGCTGTTCATTGTGTGAAAACGGTGGCTGTTCCGGCCAAAAGGCAGAATCAGTCTAATAAATACCATCTGCCGGAAAAAGCCGAAAGGGTAAACTCCGCCGTTTTTTTACGGAAGAGCAGTTCTTTTTCAGGGTAGTCACAGGTTCCGCCGAACTGTGTCATGTCGCTTGCAATCAGCAGCCGGAAGGTACGGATTCTGTCACAGGTGAATATGTAGCTGCGGGTCATATCGGAAAAATTGAAAATGGCGAGAATCGTCTGGCTGTCGCTGATTCTCTCAAATACATAAATACATGCTTCTTCCTGGTGACAGTCAATCCATTGGAACCCTTCCCTGGAGCTGTCCAGTTCCCATAAGGCGGGGCAGGTGAGGTAGCAGTGGTTCAGTTCCCGGAGAAAGCGGTGAAAGGCTTTATGCAGCGGATAATCCTCCAGTTCCCAGTCCTGTTCCCTTTTCTCATCCCATTCCCTCAACTGTCCCAGTTCATTTCCCATGAAGCTTAATTTGATGCCGGGATGGGCGTACATATAAAGGTAAAGAGCTCTGGCCTGCGGAAATTTATCCTCATAACCACCGTTCATTTTCTGCACAATGGAAGCCTTTCCATGCACCACCTCATCGTGGGAGAGGGGGAGCAGATAATGTTCATTATAAAAATAGTGCATGGAAAAGGTGAGCTTATGATAAAGCTGTGTCCTCTGGGAAGGAGCTGCCTGAAAGTAGGAGAGCGTGTCATTCATCCATCCCAAATCCCATTTATAATCAAAACCAAGGCCGTTTTGCGATACGGGTGCGGTAACACCGGGATAGGCAGTGGAATCTTCGGCAATCAACAGCGCATGAGGAAATCTTTTCTTTAGCCCCTGGTTCAGGTTTTGCAGAAACCGGATTGCAGATTTGTTTTCCCCGCGCTCCGGACGGCCCTGCCAGTAAATCAGGTTGGATACGGCATCCATACGCAGACCGTCAAAATGAAATTCCCTGAGCCAGTAACAGGCGGCCGACTGGAGAAAGCTGCAGACCTCCCCGCGGGAGTGCATGAAATTACAGCTTCCCCACTCATTTACGCCCACATCGGCGCTGGGATATTCATAAAGGGAGGTGCCGTCATATTTCCAGAGCGCATAGTCATTTACGGCAAAATGGACCGGTACGAAATCCAGAATCACGCCAATCCCGTTTTGGTGGCATTGGCTGATAAAAGCCTTCAGGCCGTCCGGTGTCCCGTAGCGGGAGGTAGGGCTGAAAAATCCGGTTTCCTGATAGCCCCAGGATTCATCACAGGGATGCTCCGCAAGAGGCATGATTTCCAGATAGTTATAACCATTTTCTTTCAGGTAAGGAATGAGCAGAGCAGCCAGCTCCTGATAGGAATACCAGCCATCCGGGGCATCGGTTTTCTTTTTCCAGGAACCAAAATGCAGTTCATAAATATTTATCGGTTTATTGTAGGAGGCGCTCCTGCTTCGGTTCCATTTTTCATCGTGAAAATGATAGTCGGAAAGTCCACATATGACAGATGCCGTACCCGGCCTTACTTCGGAATAAAATGCATAGGGATCGGCATGATCCAGAAAAGAACCGTCTTTTTTGTAGATCCGGTATTTATAACGCATGCCCGGGGCTGCGTTGGGGATCGTGCATTCCCAGAAATTACCGTCATAAATCTTTCCCATTCCGGTGTCCGTCCAGCCGTTAAAGTCCCCGATTATGCTGACATGCTGTGCTGCCGGAGCGAAGGTACAAAAGGTTACCCCCGAATCAGAGGGGTGCGCTCCCAGAAACCGATAGCTGTCGAAGTCCTGTCCCGTATAAAAATCATAAAATTCCATGGCTGCTCCTGTCTGCGCCAGAAGGCGCGCGTCTTAATAAAATTTCATATAAATCCTGCAGGATGAGAATAAAAAATACAAAGATAATAGACACGAGTTGGATTTCCAACTATAATTGATTATATATTTTTTGATAAAGAAGTACTACCAACGAACCTGCGGAAAGATTGGATATCCAACGGTTTGGGAAAAGTGTCGGGGGAAAACGGACAATGGATATCAGAATAGAAAAGACGAAAAGAAGTATAAAAAATGCTTTTATAGAACTGCGCTCCAGGAAATCTCTGGAAAGGATAACAGTGAAGGAGGTATGCGAAAAAGCGGAAATCAACAAATCTACCTTTTACTCCCACTATCAGGACATTTATGATCTGTCGGATAAGCTGGAAACAGAGGTGGTGGAATCCATTATCGGCTCACTCAACCATCCGGAAAACCTGCTGAAGAATCCGGAGGAATTTACGAAGGAGCTGTACCTTGGCTATGCGGCAAAAAATGCTCTCATATGTATTCTTTTTTCAGACAGCCGCAGCGGTATCCTTGTGCAGAAGCTGGAAAAAACACTGAAGGAGCTTGTTTTTTCCGTATGTCCCGAATACCGGGAGGACCCGAAGGAGAATGTAAAGCTGACCTACAATATTTACGGTGGGTATTATGCTTATTTTGAAAACAGGGAATATGGGGATGAGCTGGTAATAAGCACGATTGGAAGGCTCTCGGGGAATATGGATATCTGACCGTTATTTAATAAAAGAGGCAGGGCCTGCGGAAAAAACGTATTTTTGGCCCTGCCTCTTACATATAAATGACGGTTGAAAATTATCCGCTTTCTGTGCCGTGTATGAATTCCTGAGATTAATCAGCCAGAATTTCATGCACCTGACGCATTGTGACTGCACAGGCCGCGGCAATATCTGACTCTGACAGGCCTTCCCCGGCCAGACGTAATACACGCTTTGTCAGACGAATCCCCTGTGAAATCCCCTGTGTCTTGCCCTTTGCAATGCCCTGGGCTTTTCCCCTGGAAAATCCCTGTTTGATTCCCTTTTTTAATCCTTTTTCCAGTGCCTTTTCTTCAATGGCTTCACTTAAATTACACATCTGCTTCAGCTCCTTTTCTAATTCCTGTTCCATTGCCAGGCCATAATCTTCTTCCAGAATCCTTTCTTTTTGGGCTGCATCCATATCCGGAGACAGCAGGGTATTCAGAAAGCCATGCAGCTTTCTGCAGCTTCCACATTGAGCAAAAGCTTAACCATGGTCATATTTTTGTGTCCGGGAAGCATGGCACAAAATCGGATATCAAATGTGATGCGACCCTCACCGGGAACCACGCTTTCCGTATTGTTTCCTGTAATTAAAAGCTCATTTCCTCTCTTCACTCCGGGCTTTAAGGGCACCCTGGCGACCTCAATTCCTGGTTCAATCCATTCCGCAATTTCCTCAACATCGAAGTCTGCGTATTCGGCGGCAGCACCCTGCAGGATACGGGCCAGAACCTGTCTGTTGCTCAGGATTCTCTTTACATGTTCATCATACTGCACTTTGATACCGGCTGCGTCAAGTTCTTCTGCGATCAGCGTCTTTTTCTTCATTGTACCTCCTTTTGGCGGCAGGAGTGCAGATCGTATATGAAAAAATTGACGCCTGCGGTTCCTGCCGTTAAATAAAATGTGATTTTGCGGCAGAAACTGCCAGAATGTGCGAATGCACAGAAATATAGTAAGACTACTTTGATGATACTTTATGTCTGATAAAAAGTCAATTAATAAATATTATTTTTATTTCGTTTTTTCCGCTTTTTTCCCGGAAAATATTTCGCTTAATGCGAGAAACTGTGATATAATAAATCCGGCAGCGGATAGCAGGAGCGGAAGTAAAGAGATAAATGTATCCGCAGAGGAACAGCCGGTTTATCCGGCTTATAATACCAAGGAGGAAAAAAGAATGCAGATAAGTAAAGATATGTTAATCGGTCAGTTGGTCAATATGGACGAATTAATTCCCCAGATGCTGATGCGCGCGGGAATGCACTGTCTGGGATGCCCGTCTGCCCAGGGGGAAAGCCTGGAGGAAGCATGCATGGTACATGGAATTGACTGTGACGGGCTTGTAAGCCAGATGAATGAAATCCTGGCCACCAGATAATACAGTAATAGTAATATAAAATAAAGGAGCAGCAATGCGGATGCCGGACGGTATATCCCCCGGAGCATCGGTATTGCTGCTTTTTTATTACCGTCAGGAAGCTTTATTCGGCTGAAAAGTCTCTCGCAAATTTTATAAAGTTTTATAAAGAAAGTATTTTTTGTATTGAAAATAATACGGGTATATGTTATAGTACATATAGAACAAATAATGCAGAGTATAATATAAATTTATGAAAGCAACTGTCCGGACCTCACCGTTGTGTGAGGTATTTTGCAGGCCGGGGATGAAACAGGCGGCATACATAGCTTATGTAATGCACCGGCTGTAATGCCTGACAGGCCGGAACTAAAAGCGGCGGACAGCCGCGTCTGAGAAAAGAATGAAGGTGAATAGAATGGCAGCAAAAAGAGATTATTATGAAATTCTCGGAATAGAAAAGGGAGCGGATGAAAACGCGATTAAAAAGGCTTACCGTAAGCTTGCGAAGAAGTACCATCCGGATGAAAATGCCGGCAATACCCATGCCGAGCAGCGGTTTAAAGAGATAACTGAGGCTTATTCCGTATTAAGTGATCCGGAGAAGAAAAAACTGTATGATCAGTTCGGGCATGCCGCATTTGACGGTTCAGCTCCCGGTCCGGATGCATTTACGGGACGGCAGAACGGCGGATATCGGGAATATCATTTTGAACAGGGAAATATGGACGATATCTTCGGAGATATTTTCGGGGATTTGTTCCACAGTAAAGACGGTAAAAAAGGCGGTTCCCGCAGCAGCCGCTTTTCAGGAGGCTTTCATAACGGAAGCCATGGCTATGGCGGATTTGAAGACAGTTTTTACGGAGGAGGTTTTTCGCAGGATAGCTTCCGCGGCAGGGGCCGGGACCTCCAGGCGGAGGTAGAGGTCAGCTTTGACGAAGCGGCCTTCGGCTGCGATAAGCTTATCAGTCTGCAGAATGCGGATGGCATGGGCGGACTGGCGCAGTCCCTGCAGGTCCATATCCCTGCAGGGATTGAAAACGGCAAAAAGGTAAGAATTCGCGGGAAAGGAATGCCGGGATACGGCGGCGAGGCGGGAGATTTGCTGCTTAAGGTCAAGGTGGGTGAAAAACAGGGCTTTGAGCGGAAAGGAATGGATGTGTATTCCACCATTACCATTCCGTTTACCACGGCCGTATTTGGCGGAGAGGCTCCCGTACAGACGCTTTCCGGTAAAATTATGTGCAGAATCAGGGAAGGAATCCAGCCGGGAACTAAAATCCGGCTGAAGGGAAAAGGAATCGTTTCCATGAAAAACCCCGGTGTATATGGGGATCATTATGTCACAGTGCAGGTTCAAGTTCCTCAGGATCTCAGCCCGGAAGCGAAGCAGAAGCTGAAGGAATTTGAAGAGCTCCTCAATAAGGATCGGCGGGGAGGGAAAAAGAAGGGTGCGGCATAGGCGGGAAGCAGATTCCGTTATGACGAATCCACGGTAACAGCCCGGACATCCGGACTGTGGCAGGCTTCCGGCTGATGGTATCGCTGTGCGGCGGCCTGCCTGCCCGTAGTGTATATTTGTGCGGCCTGCGCAGTATATGCGCAGGCCGGCAGAAGAGTAAACGGCAGAAAAGTAGGAAAAAGTAAAATAAAAAACTTGACAAATGCCCAAAGGCATTTTATAGTCAAAATATAGTATGTAACTCTTACGAGGCATTCACTATACATGACACTTAGGATGGTTATGTGTATTGATGCCCTTTTTTTTATTTCTGCGGCAAATCCACTGCAATTCAGCGCATAAATACCATGCATCCGGACAAAAACAGAACAGGGAGGGGACGCTTCGCGTCCTGCCAACGAAGCCGGGGATGCTTCTGCCCTGATTTTCATGCGGTCTGCGGCCGTGAAAGGAGAAAAAGAAAAATGAAAGACAAGATTTTTGGTGTTTTGCAGCGTGTCGGACGGAGTTTTATGCTTCCCATTGCTATTTTGCCTGTGGCGGGACTGCTTTTGGGAATCGGCAGTTCTTTTACCAATGAAACCACAATTGCAACCTATGGGTTAGGTAAAATACTGGGTGACGGGACATTTCTCCATGCCCTGCTGGTAATTATGAACAAGGTCGGGAGCGTGGTATTTGACAACCTTCCCCTTATTTTTGCCATTGGCGTATCAATCGGTATGGCAAAGAAGGAAAAAGAGGTAGCCGCCCTTTCCGCGGTAATTGCCTATTTTGTAATGAACACGGCAATCAGCGCCATGCTGGTGCTCCATGGCGACATCCTTTCCAACGGAGAAACTGCCGGGCATGTGCTTGGCGGGACCATCGCCTCTGTCTGCGGAATCCAGACGCTGCAGATGGGTGTATTCGGCGGTATCATAGTAGGGTTGGGAGTGGCAGCCCTGCATAATCGTTTTTATAAAATCAGCCTGCCGAATGCGCTGTCCTTTTTTGGCGGGACAAGATTTGTACCTATTATCTCAACACTGGTTTACATGTTTGTGGGAATTGCATTATACTATATATGGCCGGTAGTGCAGAACGGGATTTATGCGCTGGGCGGCCTGGTGACAGGCAGCGGCTATGTGGGAACGCTGATCTTCGGCCTGATAAAAAGAGCGTTGATTCCCTTCGGTTTGCATCATGTATTTTATATGCCGTTCTGGCAGACTGCTGTGGGCGGAACCATGGAGGTTGCGGGACAGATGGTGCAGGGGGGACAGAATATATTCTTTGCCCAGCTGGCTGATTCTGCCAATGTGGCCCATTTCAGCGCGGATGCAACAAGGTATTTTTCAGGAGAGTTTATTTTTATGATTTTCGGCCTGCCGGGCGCGGCCCTGGCAATGTACCGCTGTGCGAAGCCTGAAAAGAAAAGAGCGGCGGGAGGCCTGCTTTTATCCGCGTCCCTGGCCTGTATGATGACAGGGATTACGGAGCCTCTGGAGTTTTCCTTCCTGTTTGTCGCCCCTGCCCTGTTTGCAGTACAGGTGGTGCTGGCAGGCTCCTGCTACATGATTGCCCATATACTTAATGTTGCGGTCGGCCTGACTTTTTCCGGCGGCTTCCTGGATTTCTTCCTGTTCGGAATCCTGCAGGGCAATGAAAAAACAAGCTGGCTGAGAGTGATTCCCGCAGGAATTATTTACTTTTTCCTTTACTATTTTATTTTCCGTTTCCTGATTGTAAAATTCGATTTCAAGACGCCGGGAAGAGAAGAGGATACCGCTGAAATAAAGCTGTATACCAGGGCGGATGTCAATGCAAGAAAGGACGGAGCGGAAAAAGAGACGGCAGCGGCGGATACTGATTCGGTCAGCGCTGCTATTACAAATGGCCTGGGCGGCAGGAAAAATATCAGCGACGTGGACTGCTGTGCAACGAGGCTGCGTTGTACGGTGAAACGTCCCGAGCTGGTAAATGACGCATTGTTAAAGTCCACAGGGGCCTCAGGAATAGTGCACAAAGGCAATGGCGTGCAGGTAATCTACGGTCCTCATGTTACGGTAATCAAATCAAATCTGGAGGATTATCTGGAAACTGCGCCCAACGAGGAATATACGGGCGGAGAGCAGGAAGAGGCTGTGGATACTGTGGCGTCTGAGGAAAAGCAGGAGACAGAACAGGACGGCGAAAAAAAAGTAAAAACCATTATAATCTCCAGCCCGGTTACCGGAAAGGCGGCAGATTTATCAACGGCGCCGGACGAGGCCTTCGCAGGGAAAATGATGGGCGACGGCGCGGCCGTAACGCCTGAAGACCCGATTGTGCGGGCGCCGGAGGACGGAGAAATATGTTTTGTTTTCGATACCAGGCATGCGATAGGTTTTTTAACGGATTCCGGAATCAGCCTTCTGATTCATATCGGAATTGATACGGTAAAGCTTGGAGGAAAGGGCTTTGAGGCGCTTGTTGAGAACGGGCAGAAGGTGAAAAAAGGAGATCCCATGCTGAAGCTGGATTTGGAATATCTGAAGGCCAATGCGCCTTCTGTTGTTTCACCTGTGCTTTGCACAGAACTTCAGGAAAATGAGAAAATCCGGCTGCTTAAAACAGGAAACATTACAGCCGGGGAGGCACTTTTCGCGGTAGATATATACGAATCATGACAGGGATAAGACGGCAGTCCGCCGGAACGCTGGAAATTGCCGCAGCAGCCGCTTTTTCCGGGCGGTACAGGAGGGGAATATGTACAGAATCAGGAAAGTTTTGAATCATAATGCGGCAATTGTAATCGGGATGGAGGATAACGGGGAATATCTGCTCATGGGAAAGGGAGTGGGATTCGGGAAGAAAACGGGCGAGCGGGTGGAGGCGGGGCCTGAGACCACCGCCTACTGCCTGCAGCAGCTTACGGACAGAGGAGATGCGAAAGAGGTCATAAAGTCGGTTTCCCCGGTCTGCCTGGAGCTTGCCAACGAAGTGCTCAATGAAGCGGAAAGAGTTTTCGGAAGGATCGACCGTTCCATCCTTTTCCCTATGGCCGACCATATGGAATACGCGGTCAGGCGTATCAAAAACCGGGAGCAGATCAGCAATCCCCTGACAGAGGATATCAGGCTTCTGTTCCACCGGGAATATAAAGTCGCCCAAAGTGTACAGCCGCTTTTGTGGGAGCGGATGAAGGTGAAAATTGACGAGCATGAAATCGGTTATATAGCGCTCCATGTCCATGCGGCCATTGAGGATGAAAAAGTATCCCAGGCCATGCAGATTGCGCGCGCCGTCCGGGAATGCGTCACTCTGGTGGAGCAGCAGACGGGGATGAAAATTGATGTCATGTCCCTGGCCTACAACCGGCTGATGAACCATGTGCGCTATATGGTGGCAAGGGCTCTGAGCGGGGAACGGCTCAAGTTGAATATGAATGACTATATGCGGGTAAAATTTCCTGAAGCCTATGAAACGGCGGCTGTTATATGCGAAGAAATCGGCAGGAGCCTGAACAGAAAACTGGATGATGTGGAAACAGGGTACCTGGCGATGCATATTGAGCGGGTGAAGGATGATGAAACAACGGGAAGCGCAAATAATAAAGCAAAAAAGACAACGGAGGAATATCATGCTGGATGCGGTCATTAAAAGAAGAAGTATCCGAAAATATAAAGAGGAAGAAATCCCGGTCCATATGGTGGAGGAGGTTCTCCGGGCGGGGCTTCTGGCGCCTTCCTCAAAGAACCGCCAGCCCTGGAAGTTCATTGTGGTAACGGGAAGGTCAAAAGCAGAGATGTTGGAGGTGTTCAGGCAGGGGCTGGAAAGAGAAAAGAAAAGCCCTCTGCTGCCGGAAAGCGCGCCATATATCGGCGGGGCGGAATACACCCTTCAGGTTATGAAGCAGGCTCCGGTGATTATTTTTATCGTCAATACATTAGGCCTGGAGGTAAACCGGGGCTTAACCCCGGATGAGAGGATTTTTGAATTATGCAATGCGCAGTCCATCGGGGCGGCGATTGAAAATATGACGCTGGCCGCGACAGATCTGGGATTGGGAAGCCTGTGGATATGCGATACCTGTTTTGCATATCAGGAGCTGAACGGCTGGCTGGATGCAGGCGGGGAACTTATTGCGGCGCTGGCCCTGGGATATGCGGATGAAGCGCCGGCCGCAAGGCCGAGAAAAAGCCTGGAAGAAGCGGCGGAATGGAGATACTGAGCTGGCAGGACTTAAAAAATAAAGCATTCCTGACGCGGAAAGGGTGAAAAAGATGTGGAAAAAAGAAATTATCTATGATTCGGCAACGCCGGTTCTCTATTATCTGGTGCAGGATAAAGGGGAATTATTCCTGAAACATACCTATGACTGCGCCTGTGAAAATCCTCAGGTGGAGGAGTGCTTCATCGTCCCTTCAAAGAATACGGAAAGAAATAAGGCCTGCCGGATCAGCGCAAAGCGTCCTTTCCAGGTAATGGTACAGGAAGACGGCCATAAGGCGGAGATATTGTTTGACGGAGCGGAGGAGGAAATCAGCGTCACCATTTATCCGGGCATACCCCACTGTGATATTATGGGAAACTCCATTTCCCTGGACTTTGAAAACGGAAAGGAGTTTGAAGAAGCTGTTTATCAGTTTTACTGGAGGACGCTTCTTCCTTCCGTTGCGGAACGCACAGCGGGAGCGGGCTATCCGGTGCGGGACGGCTATGTGGTGAGCACGCTTCAAAAAGAGGTATATGCGGGTACTTATCCTGATGTGGATCATGAATTCCAAATCAAAGGACGCGCGGCCATGGCGGATAGCTTTGATCTGGGGTTGATCCGCCGGATGCTGGAGCTGCAGCTGAAGCTGATGGCGGAGGATCCGGAACAGCTGTACCGGGATCCCTGCGCCCTGCAGCCGAATGGGGTCAGGGAATACCATGTGAGAAGAAACAGCAAAGATCTGCAGACCAACGCGGTAATGTTCCTTATTACCGGAAATGTGGAAATTATAGAATCCGCATGGCTTTATGTGGCGGCCTCCAAAGACTGGGCCTGGTTTGAAAGGAATAAGGAAGGGCTGGAAAATTCCCTGACTCTTGTGGAGGACTGCATGGACAGGCAGGGGCGTCTTTGGTCCGATGTTTATTATGAAGATCAGATTATCAAGGACGGAAGGGAATGTATGTCCGCCGCACTGGCAGCCGATGCCATGAGGAGGATGGCGGATCTGGAGAGAAGAGCCGGGGACAGCGAAAAAGAAAAGCATTATCTGGCGCTGGAAAGAAAGCTGGCCCGGGCCATGACGGCGGATCTCCCAGCAGGCTTCTGGGACCGGGAAAATGGACGTTTTGCCGACTGGGTGGACAGAAGCGGCGTCAGGCATGATCATATCCATCTGCTGGCAAATGAACTGCCGCTGCTGTTCGGCTATGCGGATGAGGCGCAGGAAAAAGCGGTGCAGAAGCTTGTGGAAGAGTGCTTCGGAGAGTTCCAGCGGTTTCCCACCTTTTTATCAGCCAGGATACAGGACTATACCGATTCGGAAATCGGAGTGCCCTATGACCTGTGCGCGGCAGGAAGATACTGGTGCTGGGATTTTGCTTACTGGGTGTCTCAGGGCAGGAGGGATATGCTGGAGCAGCAGCTTCTGGCCGTCTGCCGGCAGGCAAGGCTGGATGATTATCTGATGGGCGAACGCTATGATATGAATTATATCTTCTACCAGGATGATAAAAACTGGCACGGCGCCGCCCACTATTATGAATATCCCTGCGTATTTATCTGGAACCTGCTTAGGGGGTATCTGGGGGTGCAGCCCGATCTGGATGTGGATCTGAGGATTGCCCCCATGCTCAATAAACCGGGCCGGGTTCGGCTGGAGGCAAAGCCCTACGCTTTGGAATATGAAATGAAGGAAAACAGTTTTTCTTTAACCAATCTGCTGGACCGGCAGAGGACATTCCTTCTGTGTATGGACGGAAAACAGAAAAAGGTTGCATTGGGTGCGGGCGAAAGCCTTGTATGGGATATGACCGAAGGATGATTGCTGTGCCTTTCATTGTCAGGGCTTAAGATATTCTTAATTTGCCAGCCACTGCCCGGAATGATAAAATTTCTGTATATAAACAGAACAGAGGAGGTATCTTATGTACCAGATTTCGAATTTTATGGATAATGATGATGTGAAAACACTTGCGTCTGCCGGCCCGTTTTCAGTGATTGAATATGTCCGGGATCTGAGCGTTATGCCATCATCGGCAACGGTTGCCTACTTCAGCAGCCAGATGAATGTGAGAAAACGTCAGGTGGTATGCGACCTGAGCAAAGCCAGTGTTACGATTCAGGCAGGGGCCATGCAGTGGATGCTTGGCAATGTAAATGCGACAACCGGCATCAAAGGCGTGGGAGATCTGTTCGGGAAAGCGGTGCGCGGCAAGGTTACCGGAGAATCAGCAATTAAGCCGGAATATACGGGGGACGGGCTTCTGGTGCTGGAGCCAACCTATAAACATTTGATTTTAATGGACGCGGCGGACTGGGGAGGCTCTGTTGTACTGGATGACGGACTTTTCCTGGCCTGTGATTCCAGACTGAAGCACAAGGCGGTTATGCGTTCCAATCTTTCTTCCGCAGTGGCCGGCGGCGAGGGCCTGTTTAATTTAAGCCTGAACGGAAGCGGCGTGTTCTGTATTGAAGCGGACTGCCCGCGCGAGGAGCTGGTGGAAATCACCCTGCAGAATGATGTGCTGAAGGTCGATGGGAATATGGCGGTTGCCTGGAGCGGAAGCCTGGAATTTACAGTGGAACGTTCCGGCAAATCCCTCATCGGTTCGGCGGCTTCCGGCGAAGGTCTTGTCAATGTGTACCGCGGGACCGGCAAGGTGATGATGGCTCCCATTTCCAAGATGCCGAACGTTTAAATTATCCTGTAGGAGCTGCTTTGCTATCTGGCGGGGCGGGAGGCGTTTGCTTTTCCCTGGCTGAGTTTACCGGGAAAAAGTCTGCCGCTATAGGAAAACCCAAAACGGATATAATATGGAATAATAGAAAACCACTGGCTCATAAACCGGTGGTTTTCTATTCTTTATCCCCACAAATTTCGAAAAAAGGAGAAAAATATGAAGCTGCTGATTGCCGAAGACGATCCGGATATGCAGAAAATCCTGAAGCTCTATCTCCAGCGGGAGGGCTGCCAGGTGAATATTGTTGACAACGGCCGCGCCGCCATTGATTTTTTGTCAGAGAATCAGGTGGATCTTGTGATTCTGGACTGGATGATGCCGGTTCAGGATGGTATCCAGACACTTAAGGAAATCCGGCTTTTGAATTTTCCAGTTAAGGTTCTGATGCTGACAGCCAAAGGCGAAATCGAAAATGAAATTACCGGGCTTACCTGCGGCGCGGATGATTATCTGCGCAAGCCCTTTGATATTGAGGTGTTCCTTCTGCGGGTGAAAAAGCTGTGCCGGGCGGAAAGTATTCTGAAATACCGGGAGCTTCTTTTGAACCCGGCAACGATGGAGGTGTCGAAAAACGGACAGCGGCTTACCCTTACGAAAACGGAATTTGAGCTTTTGCATTGCTTTCTTGGCAACCTCAAAACGGTGCTTTCCCGGGAATGGCTTTTAAATCATGTATGGGGGATGGATTTCGAAGGGGAAAGCCGTACCGTAGACACCAATATCCGCCGCCTGCGGAAAAAAATCGGAGAGGATTATATCCGGACACGCGTAGGGATGGGTTATGTAATGGGGGAAGAAAATGTGTAAAAACAGGAAACGCTTTCACAGGCTGTCCGTAAAATTTATACTTGGGATTACAGGCATTCTCCTGCTGATTCTTACAGCCACTCTTTTCATTAATTCCCGCGTCATGGAAAGATATTATCTGCACAGACAGAGAGAAAATGTCCGGCAGGCAGGAGAAACCTTAAAGGAGGCACTGGCACGGGGATGCACCCCGGAGGAAGCTGCCCTGGAGCTGGAAGAAAGGGAAAATGTGCTGGTGGCTTTTTCCCGGAACACGGATAATTATGACAGCTTAAGCAGTGACCTGCGGGAAAAATTCAGACAGAAAGGCCTGGGCTTTCAGAAGTTCTGGCTCTGGGAAGAGGATTATATCTCAGCAGTGCAGAATGGATACCGGTTCCGGCTGTATGGGCAGGAAAAATTAAACTACGGAATTCTGGTGGAGTATATGCCTGTAGGGGATCAATTATATGCGATTGCTGCAATAGTGCCTGATGCGGCGGATTTTATCCGCCTGGTTAACCGTTTCAGTATTGTGCTGTATGCGGTTTCCCTGGCGGCGGCTGTGGGGCTGATCAGCCTGTTCGTAAAGCATATTACCAATCCGCTTCGGCAGATGGAACACTTTTCCTGGCAGCTTTCCCGTCAGGAATATGCCGTTTTGGATATCCGTACAGGAGATGAACTGGAAACCGTTGCAGAGAGCATGAACCAGATGAGCCGTTCCCTTCGTGAATATGAAAAGCAGCTGCTTAATAAAAACAGGCAGATGAAACAGCTTCTGGATGATGTGGCCCATGAGATCAAAACGCCGGTTTCCCTCATCGGCATGTACGCCTCCGGCATAAAGGACGGCCTGGATGACGGCACCTTCCTGGATACAATTGAAGAACAGAATGCCAGGATTTCCCGTCTGGTGGAACGGCTGCTCAGCCTGTCCCGGATCGAAAGCAGGGAATACCCGCTTTCACCCATCGCCCTTGATACAATACTGCATAAATGCATGGAGGACCAAAGAATGGCCCTGCATGCCCGGGGACTGTCTTTTCAGGAGGAGCTTGCCTGCGATGTGGAAATCATGGGAAACAGTGAGCTTGTTGCCCTGCTGTTTTCCAACCTGCTGTCAAACGCGGTAAAATATGCCTCTTCCGGCGCCGTGGAGGTGACGCTTTGCAGGATGGGAGAATGGTGCCGGTTCCGGATATCCAACGGGTTTAATAATGCCGCGCTGGATCCGGAACGGATTTGGGATCCATTTTATGTAGGGGAGCCTTCCCGCAGCAGGGCACTGACCGGAACCGGCCTTGGACTTGCTATTGTAAAAAGAATTGCAGAGCAGTATGGCTATTCTGTCCGATGTGAAATCGGGGAGGGAAGGATATTGTTTGAAGTATTGTTTCCGGCTGCATTGAAAAATGAAAATTAAAAGCAAGACAAAAGAAGAGAATCAAAAGAAGAGATTCAAAAGGCATAAACGGATATAAAAAAGTATCCGCTTATGCCTTTTTTGTCACATGGCTGTAACAGCCCTCTGTTAAACTTCCTGATATCGGGCAGGATAAATCTATAGGATCGGCTTACAGAAGGAGGAATATAAAAAAACGATCGCAGACTGCCGGATTATTTTATTAAAAAAGAAAAATTGCAGCTGCTTAATGAGCAGGCGCATTTACTGTGCCTGCCGCAAAAACAGCTATGAAAACTGATAGGAGAGAAAGAGATGAAAACAGTAAAGCTTTTAAAAAAATCCGTCTGCCTTATACTGCCGATTGCGTTGATTTTGGGCGGATGTGCCGGAAAAGCTCCGTCTGTGGATCAGTCAGCGCAAGACGGGAAGGAATCTCCGGCGGACATTGCCGATGGGACAACGACAGACTCATCGTTAGAAACACAAACAGATGCTTCAGGCGGCCGGGTTTCCGGACTCCCTTTTGATTTCCAGGTAAATCCGGAAAACTTTGAACTGACTATGGAAACCAGGGGAACACTGCTGACCGTTTCACAGGGAGGTAAAGAGCGGGAGTATTCAGATTATCAGGAAAAAGACGGTACTGTCAGCTGGCGGTATCCCGGGGAAAGGACATCTGTCGCCATAACGCCGGCGGAGGACTATTTAAGCGTAACAATCACTTCGGAAACAGAGGAAGATAATACCTTTGTATGGCCGGAAATTTCAGGGGAAACCTATTATTTTCCCTTTGGAGAAGGAAAACGGGTGCCGGCAGGGGACGCGGTCTTTAGAGAATATCTGAACGGACAGGAATTTTCCGTGCTGGAACAGCTTTCCATGCCTTTCTGGATTACCTCGTCCGGAGAATTTTCCATTCTGTATATTGTGGAGGATCCCTTTCGGACGAACCTGCAGTTTTCTGCAGATCCCGCTATCACCTTCTCTGTTTCCCATGACTATCCGGCAATTGATAGGAGCAGATCCAGCAGTTACCGGATTTATCTGACCGGCCCGGATCCGGTAAGCGCAGCCAGGCTTTACAGGAATTACCGCATGGAACAGGGTGATTTTATGACACTGGAGCAGAAGGCGCAGAGCAATCCGGATATCCGTAAGCTTTATGGCGCTCCGTTCATTTATCTGTGGGGAGAATTCCTTATTTCCCCTGATGATATTGACTGGAAGGCTTTCCGGCAGGCGGCGGATTCTCCGCTGACAGTGTATCTTTCATCCTTTGCCGGCAGCCAGGAAAACGGTTCAGAATTTACAGCAGCGCTGGAAGAAATAAAAAAGCAGGATTATGTAGCTGAATATCAGAAAAATACAGTATGCAGTTATCTCAGCCAGCTGCTGAAAAGGGGAGATTTCTGGGATCCAGCTGTTTTTACACAGCATTCCCCGGCGATGACGCAGCTTTTGGCAAAAGGGTATGAAAATCTGACCGAAACAGAAAAAATTCAGGTGAAAAAAGAGGCATTGGCCGTTAACTGGCCGGAGATTTTTACCGACGCAAAGCAATGGACGGATTCCGGGACGACGGAGTTGCTTCAGGGACTGAAGGAGAGCGGCATTGACCGGGCCTGGATAGGCCTCAACAGCTGGGAGCAGGCGTACGCAAAACCGGAGCTTGTGGAGAAAGCCGCCGCGCAGGGGTATCTGATCGGAAGCTATGATTCCTATCACTCCATTCACGAACCGGGCAAAGAGCAGTGGATAACGGCGCAGTTTGAGGATACAGCTTTATATGAGAAAGCCACGGTTACGGACAAAAATGGAGAAAAAGTGGGCGGCTTTCAGAATGTGGGGCGCAAACTGAATCCTGTTCTGGCTTTTCCTGCGGTGGAAGCACGCATGGAGGACATTATGTCGAATTCGCTTCCGTTTAATTCCTGGTTTATTGACTGTGATGCAACCGGGGAAATTTATGACGATTATTCACCATCCCACCCTGCAACCCAGGAAGAGGATCTGGCGGCCAGGCTGGAAAGGATGGCCTATATCCGGGATCAGTATTGTTTTGTAGTGGGATCTGAGGGTGGCAATGATTTTGCGGCTTCCACGATTGCCTTTGCCCATGGAATCGAACTGAAGACCTTTTCCTGGATGGACGATGACATGAAAAAGAACCGGGACAGTGAGTACTATATCGGAAAGTATTACAATCCCGCCGGCGGAGTGGCCGAACATTTTTCAAAAAGGATTCCGGTGAAGGATAAATACTATACACTGTTCGTGGATCCCAGGTATGATATTCCGCTGTACAAGCTGGTATACAACGATTCCGTTATCACAGGCTATCACTGGGACTGGTCCACCTTCAAAATCCAGGGGGCGACGGCGGACCGCATGGTAAGAGAGGTTCTGTACAATGTTCCGCCCCTGTACCACCTGGATGCGGCGGAGTGGAAGCGGTATCAGAAGGATATCGCCGCACATCACGCCGTGTGGTCAGAATTCAGCAGGAAGGCAGTGCTGCAGGAAATGACAGACTTCAAATATCTCACGCAGGACGGGGCGGTGCAGAAAACTGTTTACGGTGAAAACATTGCCGCGGTGGCCAACTTTGCAGAGGAAGCATATGAATATGAAGGAAATAGTATCCCGGGACATTCCGTATGGATACAGATGGACGGGAAAAGCATGATTTACACCCCTTCCCTCCAGCCCGGGAATGCATAAACGCTTATGATAACAGGAGAAGCAGAGCTTTTGATTTGGAGAATACATTGCGGTTAAACTTCAAACAGGGTATAATCAGAGAAAAGATGCATCTGGGAAATGCAACTGTAAAAGCATAGGATAGTTATGTAAAGGGAGTCAGTGAAAAACAGTCAGTGAAAGGCAGAAAGTGGGGATAAAATGGACAGACCATTGCCAATCGGAATCGAAGATTTTAAAAAACTGAGAGAAAACAACTTTTACTATGTGGATAAATCATTGCTGATAAAGGAACTGCTGGATAACAGAAGTGAAGTAAGCCTGTTTATGAGGCCGAGACGTTTTGGCAAGACATTAAGTTTAAGTATGCTCAGATATTATTTTGAGCAGGTGCCCGTGAGCGATACGAATACAGATAATAATAACTTGTTCAAAGGGCTTAAGATTATGGAAGCCGGTGAAAAATATACGAAACATAAAGGTCGGTATCCGGTAGTTAACCTTTCCTTAAAGTCTGCAAAGCAGCCGGACTGGAATATGGCTTATGATGCAATGGTGAATGAAATTGCAAAGGAATTCGAACGTCATGACGATGTGCTTGAAAGTTCAAGGCTGCTGCCGGACGAAAAAGAACTTTTTTGCCGGATCAGAGGAAAAAAAGCAGCCAGAATTGATTATGCGATGGCAATGGAATTCCTTACCCGTTGTTTGAAAAAGGTTTATAGAAGAAATGTAATTATCCTTCTGGACGAGTACGATGTTCCACTGGAAAATGCATATTTTAACGGATTTTATAAACAGATGACAGATTTCATCCGTTCCTTTTTTGAATCGGCGCTAAAAACCAATTCCAGCCTGGAATTTGCCGTAATCACTGGCTGTCTTCGTATAACAAAGGAGAGTATATTTACCGGCCTAAACAATCCGGAAATGATTTCAATCCTTAATGTAAATTATGCGGAGCATTTTGGTTTTACCCAGCCGGAAGTGGAACAGCTTCTGGGAGCCTATGGAATCAGTAACAAGAAAGGTGAAGTCAGGCGCTGGTATGATGGCTATGTATTTGGAAAGACAGAAGTATATAATCCATGGAGCGTACTGAACTATACGAAAACGGCGGCTGTTGATAAGAATGCTTTTCCGAAGCCATACTGGGCGAATACTTCCTCCAACAGTATTGTCAGGGAACTGGTGGAACGTGCGGATGGCAGCGTAAGGCAGGAAATGGAAGCATTGATTGAGGGAGAAGTGATAGAAAAGCCGGTTCACGAAGAGATTACCTATGATGAAGTATATAAATCAGAAGAAAATCTGTGGAATTTTCTGTTTTTTACAGGATACCTGAAAAAAAAGGGTGAACGGTTTGACGGTGAAACTGTTTACCTGGAATTGGCGATTCCAAATACAGAAGTAAAGCTGATTTACAGAAATACGATAATGGACTGGTTTCAGGAAAGAATTAAAAAGACGGATTTCTCGGCTTTGTATCAGGCCGTCCTTGGGAAAAATGCGGTGATTATGGAAAAAGAACTGTCCGGGAATCTGATGGAGACCATTAGTTTTTATGACTATAAGGAAGATTACTATCATGGTTTTCTTGGCGGGCTGTTGAAAATGATGGACGGATATATAATAAAGTCCAATCGGGAAAGCGGCCTAGGGAGAAGTGACCTGCTGCTGCTTTCCGCACCCTATGAGGGGAAGGCGATTATAATTGAAATAAAAATCGCAGATACCTATGCAGAGCTGGGAGCTAAAGCAAAAGAAGCATTGACTCAGATCGAAGACAGGCAATATGATGCTGAACTGAAACTGGAAGGCTATCATACCTTTATTTTGTATGGAATTGCTTTCTATAAAAAGCTTTGCAGAGTAGCCGTAAAAGAGTGATATGTCAGCCAAAATTCAGGGTATCCCCCATGCGTCTGCTTATGCATGGAGGATACCTGTTCATTACTTCACAGTTATTGTCAAAATCCATCCTGAATCGCCTGCGGCGATGGATTTTGGCACTCCTGAATCACTTTCTTACGGGCAGCGCGAAGCGCTGTCCTGCCGATTAGTTCCCCTGGAGGATACCTTCCTTATATTTGCCGGGAGTCGTCCCCTTGAGCTTCTTAAATATGCGGATAAATGCGTTGCTGTCCACAAAGCCGGTCATCTGCGCGATGTCCGCAATTTTTAAATCCGTTTCATTCAACAAGGAAACGGCGTTTGAAATCCGCACTTCATAAAGGTAGTCGATAACGCTTTTCTGATACTGCTCCCTGAATTTACGTGACAGGTAGGACGGGGTAATCTGAAAATGTTCGGCTATTGTATTCAGATTGATGTTAACATCAAAATAGTTATTGTCTATAAAGCGGCAGATATCCTTTCCCCATTGTCCATAGGAGGGATTTTTGCAGTTTTCCGCAATCTCCCGGCAGGCAGCCAGATAAGCGCGGCAGGTTTGGGAGAGCGCTTTGGGCAGAGACTGGGAAAAGAAGGACTCATCCAGGAAGCTTAAGGACTCCGGCTGCAGGCCGTAATGCGTCTGGCAGTACAGCCGGAGCTTGACAGTGGCCTGATAAAAGAAATAATAGCAGCTTTTGGCGTCGGCCCAGGAGAGTTCACATTTTTCAAGATTTTTTTCTATATCATTAAAGTATTCGGTTATCTGCGCCTGATTACACGTGGTGACAAGATTTACAATATACTCGCTGGTGTTCAGCGGGATGGAGCCTATGATCTGTTTCTGGGGAATCGTCTCATAGAGACAGATCCGGCCCGTTTCAAACAGTCTCTGGTATTCCAGCGCGGTATCCGCCTGCAGGCAGGCTTCCGGTATCTTTTCCTGGGACTGCAGGCTGCTGATTCCGGCTTTCAGGGAAAGCTGGAAGGTATCCGACAAAAATCCTATCAGCCTTTCCGTGAGTTGTTCGATCTGTACAAGCGGACGGTCAAGCTGGCCGGAAACCGGAATCAGGACCGAAATCTTTCCTTTGCGGATACCGAAATGGCTGTCAGGGAACTGCGGGGAAAGAAGCTCCTGGAATACATTTTCGATCGTAAAGGCGGTCAGTCCCGCCAGCCCCTCCGGTTCATTCAGGCTGCCTGTCCCTTCCACGGAAAGCAGCACGACGCAGACCGTGGGAAAGGAAAGGTTAAAGGAAAACTGTTCGGCAACCTGCTCCGGTATCTGGCTGAATTCTATTTCTCCGGAAAAGATTTTCTGGAGATAATTATTTTTCAGCATCATTTTTTGTCTGGCTATTTCATTCCGGTTCTCGGTAAGTATTTTCATGATCAGATGATATTCGTTTTGGGCCGGCCCCACAGATTCGTCCGTATCCCCTATAAATTGCAGGATCTGGGACACCGGCTCATAATTTTTACGGGAATAATACATGATTACTACAAGGCCTGTAAAAATGCAGATCAAAATCGTAAGCAGCATGATTTCCAGCAGTCGGATCATCTGGGCCTGGTAGTCCTTCTTTTCCGTAATGGATATGAGCGCCGTACCGGAAATCTGTAACGGATAATAATCTATAATTACCTTTCCCTGGTTTTTCGTCTCATAAAAGGACGCATCCGGCCGGTCTGTGAAGTAAGAGGCGATTTCCGCTATGGGCAGGGCGGAAAGGCTGTCGTCTTTGCTGCCGGCGGCCAGCAGAAGCTGTTCCTGATCCACCAAAGCAAAGGCACAGGAATATTCCAGAAGAAGCCGGCTTTGCAGCCGGGTCAGCAGACTTTTGTTGTCGATCTGGATGCAAAGCACAGCCAGTGGCTTTCCTGTGATATCCGTCAGAAGGTTCTGGGCTATAACGATGAAGTTTTTCTCCCTGTTTGCATAGCATATGATACGGTTTTCCTGCAATGCGTTGCCGATCGCATCCCAGTCGCCGTCCGTTATGGTATTGCTTTTTGCTTCCATGGCAGGCAGCAGGGACTTTTCAAAAGTGGAAACAGGGTTTACGATATAACCGGAATCAGGAAAATACAGGTTGATTCGCTGGATGAGCGCATTGGATATCTGCATGGCCGCCAGATCCTTTTTCAGATAATAGCGGTCCATGACAGGCGTGGATCCAGGCGTGCTTTTGCTGTTGGCAAGAGCGACTACATATTTATTCAGCTGAATATGGGAGCCAAGCGTAATCGCATCACGGAATACGGAATTGATCTGCTCACCGGAATTTTCCAGCATCAGATGCTGGCTGGCAATGGTTCGTTCCTTTAAAGCATTATAGCTGTGAAAATAGTAGAAGGAACAGATAATGATGGGAAGCAGCAGAACACTTGCATAGGAAATAAGTGTTCTCCAGAATAAGCCTGTTTTTTTCTTTTTATTATCCGTTTGCCGCCTCATAAATCAATCATCCTTTTTGTTATTATTACTGTAAAATAAGTATACCATAGGCTGTATAAAAGCCAGTATGATTTTTCTAAACAAATATTATATTTCTGAAATATTGCGGCAGATACATATGAATTTCCTTTTTCCAAGATTTACGCAGCCGGTTTTCCGGGCTATGCTGTAACTGACATTAACCGAAGCGAGGCGCGCCGGTTCGGAGTGATTTTCAAAAAAACATCATTTCATAAAAAGGAAGGACAGTAATTATGAAGAAGAATTTTCCAAGCAAATTAGGAACTGCCGCGCTGGCAGCCCTGCTGACTTTTTCGTCCCTGTTCACAGGCTGCGGCAGCAGCGGACAGACTCAGGCGGATGCATCCGTTTCCAATAAAGAAGAAACCGGAAGCGAAGCGACATCGGGGGAAGAGACGCCTGTGCTCACAGTCTGGTCTTATTGGACAAATGGAGATCTGTATAATGACCAGGGAGACTGGGAGTACTGGCAGGCTATCGAGGAAGCCTGCAATGTAGATCTTCAGTTTGTTGACAGTTCAGGCGGCAAAGATGCTCTGTCGCTGCTGGCAGGTACAGATGATCTTCCGGATATTATTATTGAACTTGAACCGACGATTCCGGGCGGTGTGCAAAAGCTGCTGTTGGACGGCTCTATTATCCCTCTTAACGATCTTATGGATAATGGATACATGCCTAATTTTAAAGCATATTTGGAATCCGATCCGGAGGTTGACAAGCTATGCAGAAATAATGAGGGACTGTACGCATGGGCACCTATGATCAGAAAGCCGGATTCCCCGCTTGTTTTCAATGGAAATATGATTAGGCAGGACTGGCTGGATGAACTGGGGCTGCAGATGCCGGAAACTGTTCAGGAAATGGAAGATGTTCTGGTTGCCTTCAAGGATCAGAAGGGCTGCGATTCCGCATTTTCCTTTATTTATGGAAACTATAACATTATGGTCAACAGCTTCGGAATCAGAGAAGGGATGTATGTAGACGGTGATAATAAAGTGCATTTCGGGGCAATTGAGGATGAGTATCTGGATTTCCTGACTCTGTTTAACCGCTGGATGAACATGGGAATCCTGGATCCTGATGCCTTTACCCAGGATACGGACGCTTTTTTTGCCAAAATTTCCAGCGGAAGAACAGGGCTTGTATGGGGCTATACCGGCGGAACTCTTGGAAAGATACAGACCATACAGGAAGAAAACAAGGAAATGAATTATCAGCCCGCCCCCAACCCTGTTTTAAATAAGGGAGATAAATTCATTGTTGACCAGAGCAGCTACCGGATTAATAATATCGGCGGTGCGATTTCCGCAACCTGTTCCAACCCGGAGGCTGCGGCCCGCGTGCTTGACTATACCTATGGCGAAGAGGGAAATATGCTGGCCAATTACGGCAAGGAAGGCGTGACCTATGAAATGGTTGACGGCAAACCGGTATTTACGGACTTTGTCCTTCATAATCCGGACGGGCTGTCCATTGAAAAAGCGCTCTCCATTTATGCCGGCTGCAATAACAAGCCCTTCCTGGTGGAAAAGGATTATATGCTGGGCGGATATGCTTATGACGTGCAGAAAAAATCCCTGGAAGTCTGGGCAACTCCCGATGCCACAGTGAAGGATATGCCCCCTGCAACCATGACGGATGCGGAGCTGCAGGAATATAACTCCATCATGACTGATATTCAGACCTATCTGGATGAATTCAAGCTGAAATTCATCCTGGGCACGGAGCCTCTGGAGAATTTCCCTGAATTTGTGGAAAATATCAGGAACATGAATATTGAAAGGGCGATAGAAATCAGACAGGCGGAATATGACAGGTACCTGGCAAGATAATTGATACCGGCAGGCCCGGGCTTTGGGAAAAGCTGCGGGCCTGTTTGAAAGAAGGAGTCTTTATGAAAAAGGACAGTTATGCTGCCAGGCTCTGGCAGAATGTAAAAAGACATAAGGGACTGTATCTTATGATATTGCCGATTGTGGCCTATTACCTTGTGTTCTGCTATTACCCCATGTACGGAGCGCAGATCGCTTTCCGTGACTATACCCCCAAGCTGGGAGTGCTTCACAGCCCATGGGCCGGCCTGAAGCATTTTGCGGAATTTTTCAAAAGCGTGTATTTTGAACGTCTGATCCGCAATACCCTGAGCATTAATCTGAAAAATCTTCTTTTCGGCTTCCCTGCGCCGATTCTGCTGGCGCTGCTTTTAAATGAAGTGCGCAGCCAGGGATATAAAAAATTTGTGCAGACGGTGAGCTATATGCCGCATTTTATTTCCACGGTGGTAATTGCCGGAATGGTTCTTCAGTTTACGGCTACGGACGGCTTCCTGACACAGCTGATGACGTTATTTGGCTATCCCAAACAAAATCTGATGATGAACCCTTCCTTTTTCCAGCCCATTTATGTAATTTCCGATATATGGCAGGGGATCGGCTGGGGCTCCATCATATATATTGCAGCGATAGCGGGGATTAATTCGGAATTGTATGAAGCGGCGAGAATGGATGGAGCGGGACGGTGGAAACAGATGATACATGTGACGCTGCCGGGCATCCTTCCCACGATCATCACCATGTTTATCCTGAGAGTGGGGAATATGATGAATCTTGGCTTTGAAAAGATCATTTTGCTTTATAATTCCTCAATTTATGAGACTGCGGATGTAATTTCCACGTATGTTTACCGGAAGGGGCTTGTGGATCAAAGCTACAGCTTTTCCACAGCGGTGGGACTGTTTAATTCTGTCATCAACCTTACATTGCTTTTTATTGCAAATAAACTCTGTAAAAGGTTGACAGAACATAGCTTATGGTAGGAGTATATATATGAAAAAAAGAAATCTGGGTGAAGGGGTATTCCAAATATGCAACGGCCTTGTGCTGCTGATTGTCTCGCTTGTGACGCTGTATCCCTTTTTATATGTCATTTTTGCTTCCTTCAGCGATCCTCTGAAGCTGATGGGCAATTCAAGCCTGCTGCTTAAGCCGCTGGGATTTTCGCTCGGCGCTTATAAGAAGGTATTTTTAAATCCTTCCATTTACAGCGGCTACATGAATACGGTTTTTTATGTGACCGTGGGAACGCTGGTTAATATCCTGGCGACCTGCATGGCGGCTTATGTGCTGTCAAGAAAGCAGTTTATGCTGCGCCGCGTGCTTACTATCATGTTTATTTTTACCATGTATTTCAGCGGCGGGCTGATTCCCGGCTATCTGCTGATTAAGGATCTGGGAATGATAAACAGCAGGCTTTCCCTGATTCTGCCCGGCGCTGTCAGCACCTTTAACCTGATGATTATGATAACGGGGTTTGAGGGGATTCCGGAATCGCTGGAGGAATCGGCGCGTATTGACGGAGCCGGGGACTGGACTATTCTGTTTCGGATCATCATGCCGTTAGCTAAGCCCACAATTATGGTAATCCTGCTGTATTATGCGGTAGGACACTGGAATGCCTGGTTCCACGCCATGATATATCTGCGGGATGCGGACAAAATGCCGCTGCAGATTTTCCTCAGGGATATTCTCACCAGAAGCCAGCTGGGAGCCATGACCGGGCAGACAGATGTGGAGGATGTGGGGCAGACGATAAAATATGCGACGATTATTGTTTCCACGGTGCCCATACTCTGCGTGTATCCGTTCATCCAGAAGCATTTTGTAAAGGGCGTCATGATCGGGGCTGTCAAAGAATAGCGGTTCTGCAGTTACTTTAAAAATAACAGTTCTGCAGTTACGTTAAAGAGTAAGAAAAGGAGGCTGTACGGATGGTACGGACATTTGCAACACACAAAATCAGGAAAACACAGGAGCTGTCCTCCTGTCTGTGGGATTTTGAAACGCTGCCTGAAGAGGGAGGAACGGTTGGAGAGACAGCCGGGGGGAAAGAGGCCGCCCCGGTTAAGGAGGCTGCCCCGGGTAAGGGGACGGCTCCGGTTAAAATGAAAACCGCAGTTCCGGGCTGCTGGGAGAACTGCCCGGATACGTTAACCTACCGGGGAAAGGCTGTTTATGAAAGAAGGTTTGCCTGCGAAGGCAACATACGCCTGGAATTTAAGGGGGTCAGCCATACGGCACAGGTATATCTTGATGATATGCGGATAGCGGAGCATTACAATGCCTATACCCCGTTTTCGGCAGTGGTAAAGGAGCTTCCGGCGGGGGAACATACGCTGAGAGTCTACGTTGACAATTCCTTCGGCCCGGATTCGGCGCTGCATGTGCCCAATGATTACCAGACCTACGGAGGAATTACCCGTCCGGTAGTTCTGGAGGAGTTGAAGGATGCGTACCTTACGAAGCTGCATTTTACTCCCCTGCGCAGGGACGGGCAGTGGTATTTCGTGATAAAAGGAGAAGTGAAAAATTTATCCGCGGCGCCTTTTGAGGGCAGGATCCTGCTTTCCCTTGGGGAAGAGACGGTGGCGGAGGCTGCTGTGCGGGCAGAAGGAAACGGCGTATGCGGATTTGAAACGGAGGAAACACTTTTCCCGCAGGCGCAGGAGTGGTGTCCGGAAAATCCCGTATTATATCTGCTGAATGCGGTTCTGCTGGATGCGCAGGGCCGGGAAACGGACGATCTCATTGATCGGGCAGGCTTCCGTGAGGTCCGTATTGAGGGGAAGGATATCCTGCTGAACGGACGGAAGCTCAGGATTAAGGGCTTCTGCCGCCATGAGGATCATCCCCAGTTTGGCTGCGCCCTCCCTTTTGCGGCCATGCAGCAGGATTTGCTGCTCATGAAGGATATGGGAGCCAATTCCGTGCGTACCTCTCATTATCCCAATGATGAAATTTTCCTGGATCTGTGCGATGAAACAGGCATGCTTGTATGGGAAGAGAACCATGCGAGAGGGCTTTCAGAGGAAAACATGCGAAATCCCAACTTCGAACGGCAATGCGAGGACTGTATCCGGGAAATGATTGAGGCGCATTACAACCATCCTTCCATTTATATCTGGGGGATTCTGAATGAATGCGCAAGCCATACGGAGTATGGAAAGGAATGCTATCGTAAGCAGTATGAGCTGATCCGCCAGCTGGATCAGAGCCGGCCGCGCTCCTCTGCAAGCTGTCAGTTTAAAACGGATATCTGTTTCGGACTGCCTGAGGTGGTATCCTATAACATTTATCCCTTATGGTATCATGACACGCCTGTACAGGACTACCTGAAAGGCCTTTATGACTGGGTTCAGGAGGAATCGGAAGGCGCAGGAAAGCCGTTTTTGATAACGGAGACGGGCGCGGGCGCCATCTATGGCTGCCGCACACCTTCCCGGGTAAAATGGTCTGAGGAATACCAGGCTTATGCCATTGAAAAACAGCTGGAGGCGGTTTTCGGGCAGGAGGGCTGCAGCGGCGTTTATCTCTGGCAGTTCTGCGACTGCAACGTGTGTGACAGCTGGTTTGGCGGCCGGCCGAGAACTATGAATAATAAGGGAATCGTGGATGAATACAGACGGCCGAAGCTGGCTTATGAGACGGTTAAGAGAATGTTTGGCAGTGTGGATACGTATTTCTGACAATAGAGAAAAAAGATAAGGTTTTGTTGCAGATATTTTCGGGAGGAACAGATGGATATTCTCCCGGAGGAAGCAGGGTAAAAAAGCAGGACGAAAGCAGCAGGGCGGACACAAAAAGAAACGGCGTGAAATATGCCGTTTCTTTTTGCAGTAAGGGCAATATGGAGCATGACGCCGCCGCTTTTTTATTCGACGTCTGAAGCATTGGTGTGTTTGAAAATTGCTTTCAGGCACCGCAATATCAGTATTCCTCCACAAATTTTTGTAGGGCGTCTGCCAGCTTTCCCACATGAATCCCATCCACAAACGAATGGTGTGCCTGGACAGAGAAGGGCAGCAGGATTCTGCCGTCTCTTTCAAAATATTTTCCCCAGTCAAACAGAGGCGTGGCGTTTTCCTTTTTCCCGGAATTGGTGTGGGAAATATGGGTATAAGATATCCAGGGCATGGGGGAGCACTGAAACACATCATTTCCCAGCGGCCCGGTGAAATATTCCTTTTGATCGGCGGCGGTCCTGGCGGCCAGCGCCACATATTCCTCCAGGCTGTCTGTGAGCGGTACATTTACCACCTTAAAAAGCTCCGTTTCCCGGTTAAGATAGGTGAAAGCGGTGTCGATTTTGTCGAATAAAACCACCTTGCCATCCAGGAAGAGGTAGCGGAATTCTTCAATTGTATTTGCACAGCTGCAAGTCGCATAAACCATAGCCAGGGTAAAGGATAATTTCCGATCTTTAATTTTTTTGAGAAAACCGGTAATATCCAGCTCAAAGGTTACGCAGAATGCGGGTTCTGTGCTGTTTCTGAAAACTATGCAGTGAACGGCCCGTTTCCAGTTTGTTTCATCGATTACCTGATACTGATTTGCCATGGGATACCTCCGGTTGGATTTTGCTTTTATGTTGTTTTACCCGCCGGGACGGCTTGTTATTCGTTGTCCCTGATTACTTGGCAAGGAGAGCCGTAGGCTATCGTATTTGACGGGATGTCTTTGGTAACCACGCTTCCCGCGCCGATGACAACATTGTCGCCGATGGTAACGCCCGGAAGGATAATGGCCCCGCCGCCGATCCATACGTTATTTCCAATGATTACCGGTGCTGTCCGGGTCTTGCAGAATTCAAAGGAGCCGTCAGCCTTTGGCTCGCCGAATCTTTCCCTGGCGCTGGTTGGATGGAAGGCTGTGTAAATCTGGACGTTCGGCGCGATGAGGGCGTTGTCGCCGACGATAATTTTATTGGAGTCCAGGAAGGTGCAGTTTAAATTCACCTCGCAGTTGTTTCCAAAATAAATGTTGTTTCCGTAATCCACATAAAAAGGAGCGGTAATCCACAGGTTTTTTCCGCGGCCGCCAAGCAGTTCCGATAAAATCCTATCCTTTTCTTCCGCATCCCGGGTATCGGTGAGATTGTAATCACGCATGAGATTTTTGGCCTTGTGCCATTGGTTTAACAATTCGCTGTCCCCGCAGTCATACAGCTCTCCGGCCAGCATTTTTTCTCGTTCTGTCATAGAAATTCTCCTTATTCTTCACTGAAATGAAACAGCTGCCGGCACATTCCGGGCGGCAGTGTGCCTGTGTTAGACTTATGCTACCTCCCGTAGCTGCTTTTGTAAAGATATTTTATGAATTAGAAAGATGCTTTTCATAGTGCTCACAGTGCTTCCCGCAGAAAAATTTCAATGTATTCCTCCAGTTTCTGCCTTATGGAATCCCAGTCGTATTTCTGAACCGGGAAGATGCTGTCTGTTTCCTCGATTTTGGAGATAGGAAGAGAAATGCCGGTATTCCATTCGGAATCAAAGGGGATTACCCTGCATTGAATTGTTTCCAGTGCATTTGCTATCGTGTCGTTTACCATTGCTTTATAGCTTTTCAGCGCCCATTGCGCACCGCCGCCATGTGAGATAATCCCTGCGGGAAGATGATACAGTTCCGAACGGTAGGAATTATCCTTCCACCAGTGAAGAAAGGTGATCTGTTCCATTTTTTCCAGAAGCATGCTTACCTTGGCGGGGATGGGGGCGTAGTGGGGGGAAATGAAGAAAATACAGTCCGACAGTGTCAGTTTTTCGTAGATTTCATTAAAACCGGCATCCATATGGCAGCGTCGGGTGTTGTAGCAGCAGCCGCAGCCGGTACAAGGGGAAAACGCATAGCTACGCAGGTCGATAATTTCGCAGGAGATGTGTTTTCTGGCGGCGGTTTGGGCAATGATTTCACAAAGCTGCAGGGAGGTGCTTTCAGCTTTGCTGTTTAATATGTTGGAGCCTGAAATGCATGTGATTTTCATGAAGAACCTCCTTTATAATAAGTTTTTTCAAGGGTAATTTTTCTTGATTGAAAGCTTCGAATCCATTTTATGAACTCTTATAAGTATCGCAGTAAAATGGCTTGAAATCAAGACTTTCCGAGAACTTCTTATATTTCATTATGATTCCTTATTGCGTGATTTTAGAAAGTCGGATACCATGTGACTATTTACAGGCGCACTTCAATTAAAGTGGAAAATGTAGTTAATTTTTTTATGAAGAATCAAATAGAGAGTGAAGAAAATTGATGTTTTTAGGAGGTAAGCAATATGCTTTGGCCTATGATGCAAATGTTTGACTTATATGGTGATGACCTATTTCGACAATATTTTATGCGAACTGCTATAATTTATAAATCTTTCAATTTATAAATATCATGTCGTATTATATAGCACTTTAAAATTTAAAATGCTATAATAAAATTAAAAATAGCTATAATTTCATATTTATAGATGAGATTAAAATTCATGTATTAATATTTAGCCCTCACGAGAATAAAGAGGTGAATAAGTGGATCTTATAAAAGGGAAATATATTGCCCATATCAGACGTTCAGATAAATGCAGACAGACAGTGACAGAGCATAATGATGGAGTGGCCAGGCTGGCGAAGCGTTCCGGAGCGATGTTTGGACTGGAGAATTTAGCTTCTTTTAGCGGACGGTATCATGACATCGGGAAAAATACCATGAGTTACTACAACTATATAAATGATGCGGCAGACGGAAAACCTGTTGTTCGCGGCTCTGTACTCCACTCAATTTATGGCGCCTGTTTTGCAGATCATTTGGCGAAAGATACAGACCTTTTTTCAAAATTGGCGGCGGAAATGATCCGGGTTTCCATAATGAGCCACCACGGACTGCGGAACTCTCTTACGAAAGACGGAACATCTACATTTTCGCGGGCGGCGGAACGTATCTCTGACTCGTATAAGCAGGTGGAGTACATCGTTTATGAGATTTATGGGGAAAGAGTTATTTTAGAAGAATTTGCGCAAGCTTGTGCGGAGGCAAGAAACATACGAGATGAAATAAATAAATTTCGATCCAAAGGGAACGGATTGGGTTCCGCACATATCTATTTAGCGTTGTATGTCAGACTGCTGACCTCTATCTTAATTGATGCCGATTGCACTGATACAGCCTGTTTTGAAGATAATGTCAAAATACCTGAACAAAAGTCTGCTAAAGAGCTGACTGCGATATGGCGCCGCTATCGTGTCAATTGTGAAAATGAAATTCAAAAAATGCTGAGGGAAAAAGAGTCGTCGCCACTTGATTTCTTTCGAAATGAGATATCTGAAGCGTGTGATAAATTTGAAGGTAAAAGTTGTGGAATATTCCGGCTCGTTGTTCCCTGTGGCGCGGGGAAAACGATATCAGCGCTGCGCTATGCGCTGCAAACGGCAGAGAGATATGAAAAACGTCGTATTTTTTATATCGCCCCATACAATTCAATTCTTGAACAAAACGCGGATGAGATAGCAAGGTACATCGGGGATGATAGTGCTGTATTGCGGCATCACTCTAATATAGTATTTAAGCAGGATGACGGAGAAAAAGAGACGAAGTATAAGCTGCTTACTGAGAATTGGCTGCAGTCCCCTGTTATTGCAACATCTGCAGTGCAATTTCTGGATACGCTATTTGCATCAAAGACTTCTGCCGTGCGGCGAATGCAGGCGCTTGGCAACGCAATTATTATCGTTGATGAAATACAGGCGCTGCCGATAAAAGTATTAAAACTTTTTAACGCGGCAATGAATTTTCTTTCCAGCTTTTGCAATACTTCGATACTTCTATGTTCTGCAACACAACCGCTGTTAGATGAACTGAATGATTACCGAATTTGTCCTCCGCGGGACATCATTCAGGATGTCGACAGATACAACGAAGCTTTCAGACGTGTAGAGATCGTGGATTGCATAAGAGGAAACGGTTTCTCGTCAGACGAGGCGGCCGATTTTATATTTGGGCTGGCGCAGAAAGTGAAATCAATGCTCGCCATTGTTAATACCAAAGCGACCGCGCGGAGAATCGCGGAACGCATTTTAAAATTATCATGTGGCGACAGTGAATATAAAGTGTTTCATTTATCCACTAATATGTGTCCTGCACATCGTAGTACTGTAATCAGGGAAATGCGCAGATATCTGTCTGATGAGAAAAGTTCCAAAAAGATTATCTGTGTCAGCACAACTCTTATAGAGGCAGGCGTCGATCTCTCTTTTGAACATGTTGTCCGTTCACTGACGGGTTTGGACAGCATTGTGCAGTCTGCAGGACGCTGTAATCGAAATCGGGAAACCATATGTGGAACTCTTTCCTTGATTTACATAAATGACGAAAAGATAGGTAAGCTTGATCATATAAAAGAGGCTCAGGAAATAACCCGGGAAATTTTATACCATATTCATATGAATGCGGATCGTTATCCTGGCGGAGCTCTGTCAAAAGCCGCAATGGATGAATTTTACTCAAAATATTACCGTTCACTGAAAAGGGAGATGGCCTTTCCTTTAAAAGATGACCCGGAACATACAATCATTGATCTGCTTACCAATAGTCCTGTCGGAAGCGAACGCAAACAGACAGCGGGCGGCATTCTTTTAAAACAGGCATTTAGGGAAGCCGGAGAGGCATTCGAAGTGATTGATAATACAGGTAAACATTCGGTTATTGTAGAGTACAATGATGACGCCCGCAAACATATACATATACTGCTGTCCAGTCACTTTATTTATGAACAGAAAAAACAGCTGCGCTATTTACAACAATATACAGTTCAGCTACCCACATATACAATTGAGAAAATCGGAGCGGGTATAGTTCAAGAAAATGAGATCGGGGTGATGATTTTATCAAATGAGTTTTATGACAAAGTTTATGGTATAGACGATGAGCTCAAGATTTAATTTAACAGGGAGGTGTAAATGTGGAGAGAAAAAGGAATACAGTTGAATTTGAGGTGTGTGGCAACCGTGCGCTGTTTTCTGACCCTATTACCCGTGTCGGAGGTGAAAAGAGCAGTTATTATGTACCGACTTACGAATCACTGAAAGGCATATTGATGTCGGTATATTTCAAACCTACCATCGTTTGGATTATCGATGCTGTGCGCATAATGAACCCCATCCAAACCACTTCGGAAGGCATACGAACAAAAAATTATGACGGCGGTAATGATTTGTCAATTTATACCTACCTCAAAGATGTAAAATATCAAGTGCGCGCTCATTTTGTCTGGAACGAAAACAGACCGGAACTTGTGTGTGACCGTAATGAAAATAAACATCATAATATCGCAAAGCGAATGATTGAACGCGGTGGAAGGCGAGATGTTTTCCTGGGAACGCGCGAATGTCATGGGGATGTTTCACCCTGCGTATTTGGCGAGAGCAAGGGCGCATATGACAGCATAGAGGAGCTTTCATTTGGCTATATGTTCCATGGATTCACCTATGCAGACGAAGCTGTCCGGGAAAATGAAAAGGGGCATATGAGTATACGTTTTAACCATGTTGTGATGAGGAACGGTATCATAGAATTTCCTGCACCAGAGGATATACCGGATAAGGACAGGAGAATATTACATAAAATGCAAGTCAAAAAATTTGGAGAAGCCCAGAAGAACTTCATTGGCTCTAAAGAATTTACCGATGAGGAGGTGGGAGTATGAGTTGGGCCGCCTCCCTGTGTGCTTTGTATGATGCAAATGCGTGGCGCGCAGGAAACGTTGAGAACTGGAATGGGAAGCCGGTGGTACTCATGCCACTAGGCTATGATACAATGAAAGCTCAAATTGAAGTGATAATAGATGGGGACGGAAACTTTATCAGCGCTCGGACACTCGACAAATCCGAGGCTGAAACGATAGTGCCTTATCCTGACAGGAGAACCAGTGGCGTGAAAGCTCTTCCGTTATGTGACAGTCTTTCTTATATTGCCGGGGATTTCTTAGAGCGGATAACAATGTTCCTTGACGGAGAGACAGAAAAGAAAAAGGCCCGCACCATCCATGATATCAAAAATAGCTTTCCATCTTATATCAATGGATTATCGGAGTGGTGTTCATCAGATTTCGTGACAACGAAAGTTATGGCTGTTTATAAATATGTACTTCGAAAATCAGTAATAGCGGATTTGCAAAAAAGCGGCGTCCTTTTACCAGATGATGACGGTTTGCTGTCCGACAGAAAAAAAATTCTAGGCGTTCGAATTGAGAAAGCATTTGTCAGATTTCGGGTTTATGAGAAGAATGTCCATCAGGAGGAAACTGCGATTTGGCTTGATAAGGAAACGCAGCAGTGTTTCATCAAATACTATTTGTCAACTGCCAAAAACAAGGATCTTTGTTATTTTACGGGGAATATTGAACTAACAGCGAAAACAAATCCGGTTAAGATTCGCGGAGAATGGGATACAAAGGCAAGCCTGATATCTTCCAACGATGATTCTAACTTTACCTATAGAGGACGTTTTAAGACAAAAGACAAAAACAACGGCTATAATGAGGCTCTCTCTGTCGGATATGAAACATCGCAGAAGATTCATAATGCACTGAAATGGATCATCCGCAGGCAAGGATTTATTCGGGATGGAGTGTGCCTTGTAACATGGGAAAGCGATTTGAAAGAATTGCCACAATTCTATGAAAGTGCTGTGGGATTACTTACTGCTCTGTCGAACAAAGATGAGTCACTTTGGGATTCTGAGGATGTATTATTTGGTGAGAGTGAAGCGGATCATTCCGACACAAATTATGCAACTGCGCGAGACTTAAATTTAGCAATAGACGGATACGCAAAAAATATTGAGGATACCTCACATATGGTGATTCTTGCACTTGACAGCGCATCTCCCGGACGGCTTGCAATAACTTATTACAGAGAATTAGAAACATCCGCCTATCTGAAGAATATCAGGCAATGGCAGGAAAGCTGCTGTTGGCGGCAGGAATACTTTGATAAGGATAAAAAGTATCGGCGTTATGAAGGTATTGATTCAATTAAGGAGATTGCAAAAGCAGTTTATGGTACCGAGAAAGAAAAACTCCTAACTTTACCTTCAAATAGCGATGGCAAATGCCCACTGCTCATATCTGCTTTTGACCGGCTGAGACCATGTATTATAGACGGTGAACCCATTCCGCCGGATATAGTCAGAACCGCAGTGATGAAAGCATCTAACCCGTTAGCCTATGAGAGGGAATTTAATTATTTGAGGGTTTTGCACACAGCATGTTCCTTGATTAAAAAATATTATTTGGAAAAGGGAGTGATATTTAATATGGTACTTGATGAACTTTGCACAGACCGAAGCTACCTTTTTGGACGGCTTTTAGCAGTTGCGGAAAAAATAGAGCGCTGCACGTTTGATAAGGGCGAAACCCGTACTACAAATGCGGAGCGGTATATGAGGCAGTTCTCGCAGACGCCTTTCCGGACGTGGAAAATCATTCGCAGAAATACACAAACTTATTTAAACCGGTTAAAACCCGGAAGCAGAGAATATTACAAAGATCTTTACGGGAAGATCGAAGGACAATTTGAACCTGGCTGTTTTGAAGCAAAGAATGCTCTTGATGGAAAGTTCCTGCTTGGTTACGATTGTCAGCGGGAAGTCTTAAAGTTCCGAAAGAAAGACAATGTCATTGTTTCAGACGAAGAGGAAATCACTACGATTAGTGAGGAGGAAGAATAAATGAGCATTTTACAGAACAAGATTGACTTTGCGGCAATTGTTTCCGTGACGCGGGCAAACATTAACGGTGACCCTCTGAATGGCAACCGTCCCAGGGAGGACTACAACGGTTATGGGATTTTTTCCGATGTGGCTATTAAACGCAAGATCCGTAACCGATTACAGGATATGGGTGAAAGCATCTTTGTTCAAACAGACGGAAGGGAAACAGATCAATATCGCAACTTGCGTGACCGCGCCGCCAATGATGCCCAACTTGCTGCTGAATTAAAAAAGGGTAAAGATGCGGATACGGATCTTTTTTCTAAAATAGCTTGTGAAAAATGGATTGATGTCAGAGCTTTTGGTCAGGTATTTGCATTCAAAAAGGACAAGAAGAAAGCAAAAGGTGAAGAAGATGAGGCAGGCAGTCAGTTATCTGTTGGTGTCCGTGGACCGGTTTCGATACAACAGGCGGTCAGTGTAGACCCTATTGATATCGTTGATATGCAGATCACGAAAAGTGTTAACGCCGAAGGTGGAAAAAAGGGCAGAGCATCTGATACGATGGGGATGAAACACTATGTTAATTTTGGTCTGTATGTGATTCGCGGAAGCATTAACTGTCAGCTTGCAGAAAAAACAGGCTTTTCTGATGAGGATGCCAACAAAATTAAGGAGGCTCTCTGTACTCTCTTTGAAAACGATGCATCTTCGGCTCGCCCAGATGGTACCTGCGAGGTTTGCAGAGTTTATTGGTGGAAACATAGTGAAAAAACACCGAAAGAAACATCTGCAATGATTCAGCGCTCTTTGAAGATCATGTCAAAGGTTGAGGAACCTCACAGTTTTGATGATTACGATATTCCGATGCCGGAAAGTGTATGTGTTCCAGAAATAATTGAGTTTAACCATATTCAAGAGTAAAACAGAGAATATACAAAATATTCCATCTAAAAGGACTTCTGGTAGCCTCATAGTTGCTGAAAGTCCTTTTGTTGTGCTCTTGACATAAGGGTGGTTGAGGTGGTGGCGGCAAGATTCGACAAACTACTATCTTTAGTGAATGCCTCAGGTGGAATTGGAATATCCATCTTTTTTGAGTTCCTTTCTTTTTACAAAATAAGTATGCGGTTGACAAAGGGTTTGTTTTCGATTCTAGGGGGAATGTAAGTGAGCAAATAGATATTATCATTTATGATGCATTATATACTCCTTTGATTTTTGGAACAGATGCTGGTGAAAAGTCTATAACAGCAGAAAGTGTGTATGCTGTTTTTGAATCTAAGCCGACAATTAATAAAGAAACTTTAGAGTATGCAAATAACAAAATAAAGAGCGTAACTGTTCTTGAACGTTCTGCCAGAGGAGTGATTAATGCTGGTAAATATTGCCAGCCACGTAAATTGACTAAGATTATTGGTGGTATTTTATCGATAGATTCCATTAGTATTGATAACATTAAAGAGTATATGAATTTATTTAAATCCATTGATCTTGGATGTGCCATTAAGAATCATTCATTTTTAGTTAATCGAGAGACTGAAATTACTCTATTGCATGCTTCTGGTGAGGAAACAGTTTTAGCGTTTTTCTATATTATTTTGGATGAATTGTATAAGTTAGGGACAGTTGCCGGAATTGATATTAGAAGCTATGCAAACGCAACTTTAGATAATTTTAAATTTAATATAGATAAAGAATAGTTAAGAAATTTTTAGTGGTCTTGGCATAAGGGTGGAGGAGGCAATGACGACATAATTAGATGAAACTCGTTTGAATACGATTAAAGCTGTATCGAAAAATGTCGTACATATTCCCAAAAGTGCTGTTGGAAATACAAAAGACTTGGGATTGCATAAATAGAAGTAGTTTATTATACTATAGTCATGATACTGAAGCTTTTATAATAGTTGAGGAGGTGCCATCTGGAATTGTAAGAAAAATTGTTGATGCAAGTAGCCTAATGAAAATTATGCAGATGCCAGATACATTAATGAATAGAAAATTAGAGATTATTGTCTTGCTAGTCGATGATAATCAGAAGGGTTCGATTCAGGAAAGCAAGGATGTTTCCGGTCTTTCTGAAATTACACAATCTTTAATGGGGAGTATTCCTATTTCTGATATTACTATAGAGCGAATTAAAGAGGAGCGTCTGAGAAAATATGAAAGTAATATTTCATAATAAATATAATATTAGATTTATTATTGAACAGACAACCATTTTGTGAAATGTCAGCCAGAGTAATTGATCTTTCAGCTACAAAAGTTATAGAAGGCTATGTTTCAGCATCTGCGATTACCGATATATATTATCTTGCAAATAAAACGATAAGAGATAAGAATAAAGTTTGTTCTTTGCTGGAAAGGCTATTACAAATTGTTTCTGTAGCGGGAGTGACAGAAACAGAAATTTTGGCAGCGCTTAAATCTGGCTGGAACGATTTTGAGGATGCAGTACAATATTTTACGGCTCAAAATATAGAAGTATCGTATATTATAACCAGAAATAAAAAGGATTATCTATCAGCTGATATAGTGGTAGTTGAACCAGAAGAGTTTTTCAATTTAATAAAAAGAGAATAATCTATGTAATAAAATCTGCTATTGTGTAATTAAGGCAGATTTTATTAGTTGAACTATTTTTGTCGTGGGCTTGACATAAGGGTGTCAGTAATCGTGACGACAAGGTTCGATAGTTTATCGCAGTGTCAAATAAGATAAAAAATGTTTCACGTTGTATTGGTGTTGTTAATACAATAAGATATACTATAGATACAAGCGATATCATTAAGTAATAGAGATACCCTTAAAGGAGCAAATACATTGGAAAAGTTTATGAATCCCCCGGTCAGGCACAAATGGAATGCTGCCGATATCAGAGAGGAACACAGGCAGGGCAGAGATCTGAAGAGGATTGCCAAAAGGTACTGCATCACCAATAAAGAAGTCAGGGAATTGCTTGGAGAGCCAAAGCGGAAAACGGGAAAGTGCGTATAATGTATAAGCGCCGGAAATTACCTATTCCCGCGGTACGGAAATATTTCGGGCAAGTGGCATTTTTTTGCCGGACAGGCCGTATTTTCTGGAATAAGCGCCGGGCGTAGTGCCAGTGTATTTCTTGAATACCCTGGAAAAATAATAAATATCCCTGAATCCGCACTTTTCAGCCACGTCGGAAATCCTGCTGGTGCCGTCCGACAGCAGCTGCCTGGCTTTGGAAATCCGAAGCTCATTCAGGTAAGCAAGGATCGTTTTCCCTGTGGCTTTCTTAAATAAACGGTTGATATAATCATAATTACAGCCATATTTCTGTTCGATGAGGGTGCTGGTAATTTCCTCCGTGTAGCTGCTCTGGAAGAAAGTAAGGATATCATGGATAATCCGTGTGGAACGGCCTGTAAGCCCGGAGTTTTCTTCATACAGACAGGAATCGGTCAGTTCCCGTGACAGAAGAATGAGAAACTGCAGAAACAGGCACCCGGTATTCAGCTGAAAATGCTCCAGATGATTGTAGTGGGAAGCCTTGATCTGTTCCAGCAGTTCCGTCAGCTGCATTACAGCGCCTGGCTGGCCGATATGCATGTGCTTTGGCAGCAGAATAGAGGAAGCCGGATTTTTACGGATGGAACATTCATCTGTCTGAAGCGCGGCAAAACGGCTGCTGACAAGCTCGTTTTTTACCAGCTCCTCCGGCCCGGAGCATTCTGCCATCCGATCATGATAAAAGTGTATGTAAAAATACGTACAGGAGGAAGCCTTTGTGCCGCAGTGTACCAGATGAGGATCCAGGATGAGCATATCACCGGGCTTCAGCGCATATTCACGGCTCCCTTCCTTCAGATACATTTCCCCTGAAAGTACAAAATAAAGTATGAATTCCTCTGTTTGTCTTTTTATATGGATGTGAGGCGGTTTTACGCTCACTTTATTTGTAAATTTAACTACGGGCATATAGGTGCTGTCCATTTTATAAAAAAGAAAATCTTCCATTGTTTCTGCCTTTCCTGAGAATTCGTCTGATTGATATGCTTTTGCCTTTATGAGTATAGAAGTAATTATTGTTTATGGCAACGGGTTTTTTAAATATTTTTAAGGATAATGACAGCGTAATTACGCAGAGAAATAATAAGCGGAATCAACAGGCGATTCAGCCTTATTTTACCAAAATGGAACAAGGTCTGATTTGATTGACTTTGCATAAAGAGACAGGTATAATTCAACATATAATGTACATGTTACCATATGAAGGGGGAGATTAATTATGGCTATGATTAAGGTACCTGAGTGCGGACAGGAAATTTCCGGCAAGGTTCAAAAGAGTACCTATTGCGGAAAGGTTTTGCTGAGGAGGACGAAAAAAGAAGCCGGATAACGTATAAGAAGACAGAAAAATAATAAGAGTACATAAGGGAGATTAATTCTATGGCATTAATTAAATGTTCAAAATGTGGATCAGAGATAAGCGGAGAAGCTTCTTTTTGCCCCAAATGCGGATGCCCTGTTGCGGGTTCGGCTGCGGCATCCAACAACAATAAGCAGAAGAAAATGATAATAATTATAACAGCGATTGTTATTTTGGCGGCAGCGCTGATTGGATTTATAGTTTACAGGTCCGCCAATAAAACGGATAAGAGCGGGTATTATAATGGACTGAAGTGGGGAACGTCCTATGAAGAAGTCAAAAAACAAATAGACGATGATGTAATCAGTATTGAAAAGGATGGCAAAATTACTGTTGATTTGCAGAATTATGAGGGAAAAGAAGGAGTAAACTGCATATTATCTTATGAGTTTGAAAATGATTCATTAGATCAGGTAGCTTTATTTATCACGAATCTTGACAGCAGTTCTTACACCGATAATTCTCTGATTGAAGAATATACAAAGAAATTTGATGAATTATATGGTGATCACAGTCAGGATCTTTCTACCTACATATGGAAAACAGAGTATAGCAGTATTGAACTGACATTTCTGATGGACAATCTTTTTATAATAGAATACAAAGATATTAATAAAGCAGATTAGAATGATCGGAAGTGAAGCGATTCAGCCGGATGCAGTAAGTGTGACAGCATCCGGCTGATTTTATTTTAGTCTTCCGGTGCTCAGGAATCACTTTCTTGCGGACAGCACAGGCAGATTCCGAAGATCAGGAGCATCGGCGCCAGTTCCGGTATATTATATGGTAAAGTAAAAGAAACAGGGTAAATACATGCTGAAGGAAATGGAATACCGCAGAGAGGCGGCGCTGCAATATGCAAAGCAATGGGCGCTTGGAAGAAATCCCCGATATTATAATTTTGAAGAGCTGGGAGGGGACTGCACCAATTTTGCCTCCCAGTGCATCTATGCGGGGAGCGGCGTCATGAATTATACGCCTGTGACGGGCTGGTATTATAACAGCAGCTCGGACCGCTCGCCAAGCTGGACAGGAGTGCAGTATCTTTATAATTTCCTCACAGGGAATAAATCCGTCGGGCCATATGCCGCGGCAACCGACGCCGCAGGCGCGGTGCCCGGAGATATTGTGCAGCTGGGAAACCAGAACGGGTACTATCACAGCCCGGTAATTGTCGCCGTGGAGGGAGGACGTATTTATGTGGCTGCCCACACCTATGACGCCTATATGAGGCCGCTGGATACGTATATCTACCAAAAGTCGCGTTTCCTGCATATTATAGGGGTTCGCAGCTGGTAAGCATATGTAATGGGGCTGCCGTGGCTCCGGGAAAACGGACGGAATTAATTCAGCTTCCGGAATTCCAGCGGCGTAAGCCCGGTCATTTTTTTAAAGCTGGCTATGAAATGGCTGGCATCGGTAAAGCCCACTCTCTGTGCGATATCCTGTACGCTCATTCGCGGAAAGGTCAGGAGGAATTCCTTTGCCTTATTGATCCGGTAAACGGTCAGGTATTCATAGGCTGAACAACCAAGGAAACGGCCGAACAGACGGGAGAGGTACTGGGGGGTGATAAAAACCTGACGGCTTAAATCCAGCACTGTCAGCTCCTGCCCGTAATTTGTTTCGATCTCTTTTACCACAGGAGCCACATATTTCTCATAGAGAGGGTCTTTAATCAGGTCACGGGTATATACGCCGTCCACGAAATACATCAGCAGCCGGTAACAGTCGGCGGAAAGGGATTTTTCATCTACCGGAGGATTTTCATATTTTTCCATCACATCCCGGATCAGGGCAGCGATTTGCGCGCCCTGATCTTTTTCAATAAAAATGACGGATCTGTTTCCCAGCATTGTGACAATACTGCTTTCTATTGTTCCGGCAAAGGTGGCAAAAAGGGTAAACCAGCTGTCTGTTTTGCCGGAATAGGCATGCTCTGTAAAAGGGGCAATAAGAACGCCTTCCCCTTCATTCAGAAGATATTTTCTTCCCTGGATTTCAATTCGCCCGCAGCCCTTTTCCGTCTGCAGATAATGGTAGAGCGGATAGCCTTTGGGGCGCCGTACGCTTTCCTGGCTCCAGTGGTTGCCTACGGAATCAAAAGTGAAAGGCTCGCTGACAGGCGCGCTCCTGAAAATGATTGGCATGGTTTTTCTCCTGTTTCGAAATGTTATATTTTTTAGTTTAACATGTTACACATCCCGTTGTCCATCCATAATATAATGTCAGTAAAGCCGGGGGAAGAGTCCTGCGGCAATGTAAATTTATGTAAAGAGAGGGAAATACAGGATGGAAGGAAAATTTAAGAGGATTTTATACGGAGGGGATTATAATCCGAACCAGTGGCCCAGGGAAATCTGGGATGAGGATATGCGGATTTTCAGGGATGCGCGGATTAACAGCGCTACAGTGAATGTGTTTTCCTGGGCAAGGCTTCAGCCTTCGGAGGAGACCTATGATTTTGAACAGCTGGATGATATTGTGGACATGCTCAGCCGTGAGAATTATGATATAGTGCTTGCCACATCCACAGCGTCGCTTCCGGCATGGATGGTAAAGAACTATCCGGAGGTGGCAAGGACGGATTATGAAGGAAGACAGCATAAATTCGGCCAGAGACACAACGCCTGCCCCAACTCTCCAATCTATCGGAAATACGCAGAGGCACTGGCATCCAGACTGGCCGAGCGTTATGGAAGCAATCCTCACGTCACCTGCTGGCATGTGAATAATGAATATGGCGGGGAATGCTACTGTGAACACTGCGAAAAGGCTTTCCGTGTCTGGCTGCGCAAGAAATACGGAACGCTGGAAGCGCTCAACGCGGCATGGAACATGGAATTCTGGGGACACACCGTTTACGACTGGGATGAAATCGTGCTGCCTAATGCACTGAGCGAGGGGATAGGCACTGGCAAAACTGCATTTGCAGGAATTTCCATTGATTACCGTCGTTTTATGTCGGACAGCATACTGGCTAATTTTACTATGGAAAGAGATGCCATCCGCCGTTATGATAAGGAAACGCCGATCACGACGAATCTGATGGGAACCTATAAAGGGCTGGATTATTTTAAATGGGCGAAGGAGATGGATATCGTTTCCTGGGACAATTATCCCCGTTATGATACGCCCTGGAGCTATACGGCCTTAAGAAATGATCTGATGCGCGGGCTGAAGGATGCTCCCTTCATGCTTATGGAGCAGACGCCCAGCCAGCAGAACTGGCAGCAATACAATTCCCTGAAACGTCCGGGGCAGATGCGGGCGCAGAGCTATCAGACGCTGGCGCGGGGAGCGGATACCATACAGTTTTTCCAGCTGCGCCGCAGCAAAGGGGCCTGTGAAAAATTCCATGGCGCGGTCATTGCTCATGCGGGGACGGAGGATACCAGGGTTTTCCGGGAGGTAAAGCAGCTGGGGACCGAGCTGGAGAAGCTGGGCAATGCCACGTTGGGAGCCGTAAATGAAGCAGAGGTGGGAATTGTTTTTGACTGGGATAATTACTGGGCGCTGGAATATACAAGCGGGCCGTCCGAGGATTTGACCTATGTGGATCAGATTCAGCAGTATTACCAGTTTTTCTATGACAGAAATATTGCGGTACATATGATCCCCTGTGATGCGGATTTCGGCAGATATAAGATGGTGGTTGCCCCTGTGCTTTATATGGTAAAGGAAGGGGTAAAGGAAGCGCTTGAGAGATATGTGGAGCAGGGCGGCGTGCTCGTCACCACCTATATGAGCGGTATTGTGGATCAATCGGATAATGTTTACCTTGGAGGTTATCCCGGGCCGTTGAGAACCCTTGCCGGCGTGTGGGTGGAGGAAATAGATGCGCTTTCACCGAAGCAGTCAAATGAGGTGATTTTCCAGGACGGCACAAAAGCCTCCTGCGGGCTGTTATGTGAGCTTATGCATCTGGAAGGCGCCGAATGTCTTGCCAGATATGGTCAGGATTTTTACAGGGATATGCCTGCTGTGACAAAAAACAGGTATGGTGATGGTACAACCTATTATATAGGAACAAGAATGGAAGAAGGGCTTGAAAAGATCCTGGAAAGTGCCGTTTCGGATGCACAGGTAAAGCCAGTGCTTGAAGGGACGGACGGACTGGAGGCAGTTTGCAGGAAAAAAGATGGATGCAGCTTCTATTTTGTGATAAACTTCCAGGATAAGGCGCTGCCGGTTCCTCCCGCTCTCGCAGGCCATATGGATATGCTGACCGGGGAGACGGTAAAGGCGGGAGATATGCTCGCAAAGTACGATGTAAGGATTGTGCGTGTGGAGGATAGTGCTTCACAGGAATAGCGCCGAAAAGCATCAAAGCAAAAATGGATGGCGGAAAGCCCGCTTCATTTCAGGCAGGAAGCCAGACCTGCAAGAAAAGAAGCGGGCCTTTTGCCGTCCATCAGCTGTTTCCCACCCCGGGCAGCTCTGTCAGGGCACGGAAGCTGTAACCCATCCCTTCCCATTTTGTGAGCAGCTCATCAAGTATTTCACCATTTGTTTTTGAGGTATTATGAAGCAGCACGATGGCTCCGGGATGTACCCTTTTGAGCAGTTTATCGAAGGCCTCTTCGTGGGTCGGCTGCTTATCCTGATCCCAGTCCACATAAGCCAGGCTCCAGAAGAAGGTTTTATAGCCCAAATCTTTTGCGATCTGGAGATTATTTTCACTGTATTTTCCCTGGGGCGGCCGGTAGAATTTCATCATCGGCTGCCCTGTGGTCTGTTCATAAAGCGCTTCCAAATCTCCCAGTTCTTTGGCAAAAGCGTCTTTGTCCATCCGGGACATGTCCGGGTGATGGTAGCTGTGATTCCCCACGATGTGGCCCTCTGCCAGCATCCGTTTTACCAGATCCGGGCTGGTTTCCAGATAATTTCCCACCACAAAGAAGGTTGCCTTTACGTTATGCTTTTTCAACGCATCCAGGATTGCCGGCGTGTTCCCATTTTCATAGCCGCAGTCAAAGGTCAGATAAAGAACCTTATCCTGTGTATTTTCCGCGTAAAAGGCATCATATTTCGCCAGCTCCTCATAGGTGGCATTGGCAACCGGCGGTTTTCCGTCCTCCTGAAAGCTCAGTCCCCAGTTCCCTTCCGCAGGCAGGACCGCCGGCGCCATTGTGCTTCTGGTGTCCACGGCCTTCGCCAGAAAACGGCCTGCAAGGAAGGCCAGGACAAACAGAAAAAGTACCCCCGTCAGCCCTTTGATTTTTTCAAGTTTGTTCATGTGTCTGATTCCGGTTTTTCTTTCATTATATACATCAAAGCCCGGTTTAAGACTTGCAGAATTTTTAGCAAAATGTTAACACTGCCTGAAAAAAAGAAGGAATCTGCAAAAAACAGCGCAAAATCACGATTCTTAAGCGTGTAAGGTATTTTTATATGCAGTCTGCGGTAGAAAAATGAAGAAAAAGCTTGTAAGTTTTTGCCATATCCAACCTTGTTTTTTTGTAATATAATAACAAGCCGGGGCGAAAATGAGTGGTTCCGTCCCGGCTTGCAAAATTATAAAGACAGAATATGTAAAGAGGAGGAAGATAGGACATGACTGTAGCACAGATATTAGCTGTTGTTATTTTTGTGGCAATGTTCGGATTGATTGTGTCGGAAAAAATTGAACGGCACCTTGTATCCCTGGGATGCGGCCTTTTGATGATCGTCCTGGTTTTCGGCCTGAGCATGCACAGCATGCCGGCAATCTGGAACACACTGGCGCTGAGGGATTTTTTTACGGCGGGCTTCTGGTATCAGGCAAAGGAAGCGGCGGAATCCTCGTCCGGAATTAACTGGGCGACGATTCTTTTTATTGCGGGAATGATGATAATGGTGGAAGGCATGGGAAGAGCAGGCTTTTTCCGTTGGCTGTGCCTGCGTATTGCAAAGGCTGTAAAGTACCGGACAATTCCGCTTTTTATTACTTTTATGGTAATGTCCAGTATCCTGGCCATGTTTATTGACAGTATTACGGTAATCTTATTTCTGGCGGCGGCCACGGTGGAGCTGGCCCGTCTGCTGAAATTCAATCCGGTTCCAATGATTATTTCGGAAATTTTCTGCGCCAACCTGGGAGGCTCCGCCACCATGTGCGGGGATCCGCCGAATATTATTGTGGGAACCTCACTGGGATATTCCTTCAGCGATTTTATTACAAACACAGGCTATATTGCACTGATCGCCCTGGTGTTTACCATTGCTTATTTTTACTTCTGCTTCCGGAAGGAGCTGGGGCAGAGCGCGGCGGGAAAAGGGACGGTATCCTATCCGGATCCCAGGGATGCCATCGAAAATAAGAAGGATTTCATCATCAGCTGTATCATTTTTGCCTGTGCGGTGGTACTCCTTATCACACATGCACAGACAGGGCTGACTGTGGCGGCCATAGGCGTTTTTATCGGCGTGGTGACCCTTCTTACGGCGGGCAGGGAGGCTGTAATCCTGTTGAAAAAGGTGGATTATAAGACACTCCTGTTTTTCATCGGCCTGTTTATTGTGGTAGGCGGACTGGAACAGACCGGAATCCTGGAGCTGATCGCCGGCTTTATTGCAAAAATAAGCGGTGACAACGCCATGCTCATGATCGCCATCGTCCTGTGGGTTTCAGCCATTGCCAGCGCTTTTGTGGACAACATCCCCTTTGCGGCTACAATGGTGCCGGTTATCAGGAGCCTGGCGGCGGCACAGGGCGTGGATCTTTCCGTGCTTGCCTGGACGCTGGCTATGGGAACCGATATCGGCGGCAGCGCAACACCCATCGGCGCTTCTGCCAATGTTGTGGGAATTTCCGTGGCGGCCAAGGAAGGACATATGATTGGCTGGGGAAAATACTGTAAATATGCGGCGCCGGCTACCATTCTCGTGATGCTGATCTCCATGCTGTGTATTTATGTCAGATATTTCTAGGAAGGAGAGGCTGATGGACGGACAGATGATTATTTCCGTGGGACGTGAGTTCGGCAGCGGCGGCCATGTAATTGCCGAAGCGCTTGCCAAAAGATTCGGCTTGCCGTTGTATGACAGCAATCTTCTGGAACATATTGCGCAGGAGAAAAATATAGATCATACAGAATTGAAAAAATATGATGAGAAGCCTAAAAACAGGCTGCTTTCCAGGACGGTCCGGGGTTACTCCAATTCCGCGCAGGAAAACATTGCGTATATGCAGTTCGACTATCTGAAAAAAAAGGCAGAGAGCGGAGAATCCTTTGTGGTGGTAGGCCGCTGTGCTGAAACAAAGCTGAAGGGCTTTCCCGGCCTTATCTCCTTTTTTATCCTGGGGGATAAGGAAAAGAAGGCGGAGCGTGTGATGAAGGTATACGGCGTTTCCAGGGACGAGGCCCTGCATATGATGGAGCGGGAGGATTGGGAACGGAAAACCTATCATAATTACTATTGCAGGGGAAAATGGGGAGATTCCAGAAATTATGATTTCTCCATCAACAGCAGCAGGCTGGGTATTGACGGCACGGTGACGATGCTTGAAGAATATATCAGGGCTGCCACTCATTAACAATTTTCAGGCCGGCAGTTAGAAATGCACTTGCCATTAACCGTAAAAATGCTAAAATATAAGAAACGGCAGTTTTCGGCTGCCGGAATTCTACTAAGCTTGGGGGAAGTGTTATGGGGAAACAGTTGATTATTTCCGTAGGACGTGAATTCGGCAGCGGCGGCCATGTGATTGCAGAGGAGCTGGCCAGACGGTTTGAGCTTCCGCTGTACGATAATAACCTGCTGGAGCACATTGCTGAGGAAAAGGAGATTTCTCACGAAAGCCTGAAAAAGTATGATGAACGGCCGAAGAACAGGCTTTTTTCCAGAACGGTAAGGGGCTATTCCAATTCCATGCAGGAGAATCTTGCCAATATGCAGTTTGATTACCTGAAAAAGAAAGCCGCAGCAGGAGAATCCTTTGTCATTGTGGGCCGATGCTCTGAAACGATTCTGAAGGGCTTCGACGGCCTGGTTACCATATTTGTCCTGGGAGATCCGGATGTAAAGGCGGAGCGTATCAGAAAGGTCTACGGCGTATCCGAAGAGGAAGCCAGGCGTATGATGAAGCGGGAGGACTGGAACAGGAAATCCTACCATAATTATTACTGCAAAGGCAAATGGGGAGATTCCAGAAATTATGATTTCTCCATCAACAGCAGCAGGCTGGGAATTGAGAAAACAGTGGATATGCTGGAAAACTGCATCAGAGCGCGTATGGAATCAAATTGCTGAAACAGCAGCGGGACGGATACATATTTATTAACTGCATAAGGAGTAAAAGTACGGTAAAATAGAATCTGCGGCCGGAGGCGCCGCAGATTTTTTATAATTTTTCATTATTTTTGTAATAATTAATCATAAGGATATAGTCAATTGTTTCATTTCGTGCTAGACTATATCATATTGAAGATATTTTGTAACGGATATTTCTGCCCGGACAGTTGTTCCGCCATTCACTGCAGTTTCAGAAAAAAGGGAAGAGGATACCGCAGCAGCCTATCGGAGACAAATGAAAATTTCCCGGAGGTACGTAAGTGAAAGCTGAAGCGAAGGAAAAAAAGAAATCAGGCGCGATACTGGCGGCATCAGCAGGGATTTTTGTGATTGCCCTGTCTGTTTCCAGTTTCTTTCTTATCCAGATTATCGGCAGAATGAACCGCAGCGCCAATCAGAATCTTCTGACCTCCAGCCGGGTTATTAACGAGGGGCTGAATAATAAGATCACTTTGGATCAGGAAATGTTAAACACCCTTGCAGACCTGCTTGCCCTTGAAGAAGAGGACGTGGTTGGGAAGACGCTGTGTAAATATACGGATTTTACGGATTTTTATCAATTTTCATATATAAATATGGATGGGAAGGGAACAGACAGTAAGGGAAATACGATTTATGCCTCGGATTTTCAGTTTGATGAGATATCCCTTTCTCAGGGGAAGAACGGTATTTCAGCCCCCTATTACGGTTCCAGCGGGCGGCTTCAGCTCACCTACCAGTCCCCTGTAATCAGGGATGGAAAGCAGGTAGGGGCCGTATATGCGGATCGGATTGTCAATGATTATAACCTTCCTACCCTGTTTACCTTCCATAATGGGGCGGGTTCCGCCTTTGTAGTGGACAGCGATGGGAAATTCATTATCAGCTCCCGGGGAACGGGAGGGGAAAAAGACATTTTCAGCTATCTGGGGGAACAGGGGAATGGAGATGCCGTCCGGGAGACGCTCCGTCAGGTAATGGAGGAAGAAAAAAGCGGAACGCTTACCATCGTATATAAAGATCAAAAGTCCCTGCTGGGTTTCCTTCCTGTAGAAGCGCCGGAGGGCTGTTATCTTCTCACGGTTATACCGCGTTCGATCCTTCAGCAGGAGGCTACGCCCATCATCTGTATGCTGTGCTGTATGTTCTGCCTGCTCCTTATCGGAGGAATTTCCATTTCAGCACTACTGGCGGGCAGACAGTCCATGAAGGCCGATGTAAAGCAGAAGGAGTACCGGGAGAAGCTGTTCGGGAACCTTTCGGCGAATATTGATTTTGCATTTATGCTGTATACGCCGGAGCAGCAGAAGGTGGAGCTGGTGTCGGATAACCTGCCGGGGCTTCTTGGCATAACCTCGCAGCAGGTAATGGAAAGGCCCGGACAGGTGTTTGATGCCAGCGGCATGTCCCGGGAGGATGAGGCCAGGAACGGCTTCCTGAAGGGGACGCTTGGAGAGCAGATTACAAGGGAGTCCATGGTAGGAAGCGGACCAAATGAGGTGAGACGCTGGATTGCGGTCCATCTGATACCGGCGGATTACGGACAGTATCTGGCGGTATTTCATGAGACGACCAGTGAGCATGATATGCGGGATCAGCTGGCGGATGCCCTGACGCAGGCGCAGAACAGCAACCGCGCAAGAACGGCCTTCTTTTCCTCCATGTCCCATGACATCAGGACTCCTATGAATGGAATTATAGGAATGACGAATATCGCCTTAAAGAATCTGGATGACAGGGAAAAGGTAGAGTCATGTCTGAACAAAATTACGGCGGCCTCAGGACATTTGCTGTCTCTGATTAACGAAGTGCTGGACATGTCCCGAATCGAGAGCGGAAGGATCAGCCTCAAGGAAGAAAATGTGCATCTTCCCAGCCTGATTGGAAATCTTCTGTCCGTTATCAAGCCTGATATGGATAAGAAGGGGCAGAGCCTGCGGATGCAGTCACGGATTCTGGAGCATGACACGGTAATCAGCGATACGCTGCATTTGCAGAAAATATTGCTCAACCTGTTGTCAAATGCGGTAAAGTATACGCAGGAGGGTGGTGAAATCCGCCTGCTGATTTCAGAGCTGCCGATGGAGTCGGATACCATAAGGATGCGTTTTGTGGTAGAGGATAACGGCTTTGGCATGAGCCCTGCATTCCTGGAGCGTATTTTCCTGCCCTTTGAAAGAGCGGAGGACAGCAGGATGAACCAGGTTCCCGGCACGGGACTGGGGCTTGCGATCACAAAGAGTATTGTGGATTTGATGGGCGGACTGATAAGCGTGGAAAGCAGGGAGCATGAGGGATCACGTTTTACGGTGGAAATTCCGCTGAAGCTGCCGGCGCAGCAGGTGGAGGAATTCCCGGAGCTGTCCGGTTATTCGGCGCTTATCGTGGATGATGATCGGGATGCCTGCGAAAGCATCGGCCTGATACTCCAGGAAAGCGGTGTGCGCGCCAATTGGGTTAATAATGGCCCTGCGGCGGTGGAACAGGTCTACAAGGCCCATGAGGAAAAGGATGATTACTGCGTTGTTATTCTTGACTGGAGAATGCCCGGAATGGACGGCCTGGAGACCGCAAGACAGATCAGGGGGCGGCTGGGCAGCGAGGTCCCCATTCTTCTGTTGTCCGCATATGATTGGGAAAGTGTGAAGGAGGAAGCTCTTGAGGCAGGAATTAACGGCTTCCTGACAAAGCCGATTTTCAGGACAGAGCTTCTGGAGCAGATGAAATATTACATATGGGACAAAAATAAGGAAACGGAAAAACAGGAAACGGAGAAAGTGGTAACAGCGAAACTGCAGCCGGAAGAAGCGGAAAACCTGCAGGGGATCAGAATCCTGACAGCGGAGGATAATGAGCTGAACCGGGAAATCATTGTGGAGCTCCTGGAAAACAGCGGCGCTGTGGTAGACAGCGCGCAAAATGGAAAAGAGGCGCTGGATTATTATCTGAACAGCAGTCCCGGATATTACCATCTCATACTGATGGATGTAAATATGCCGGTAATGGACGGACTGGAGGCTGTAAGAGCGATCAGGGATTCAGGCAGGGAGGATGCGGCCATGATTCCGGTGATTGCCATGACTGCGGATGTTTTTAAGGAAGATATTAACAAGTGCAGGGAAGCGGGAATGAATGCACATATAGGAAAACCAGTGGAGCTGGACAAGTTGTACAGCACGCTCCGGCGGTTTTTAAATACGGGAAAATCAGGGGAAATGTGATGAATGGGAAAAAGATGGGAAAAAGTGTGCTGTGCGCTGTATTGGTGGCCGCTCTCCTGGGGGCAGGCTGCGGAAAGGAACAATCCGCTCCGGAGGTGTATCTGGACGAAAGTATTCCGGAAACGCCTGTGAAGCTGTTTACACAAAACGAAACGGTTTCTGTGGCCATCGAAGAATGCTGCAGGAAGGTACTGAACCGGGACGGGAACACCAACATAACTCTTTACAGTGATTCTGCGGGCTATTATGCGGAAGAGGGGCTGTCATACCGGGAGCTTCTTTTAAAGCGCCTGGCCTCAGGGACCGCAGATGATTTATACCTCATCCCGGCAGAGGATGTGCTGGAGTTTGATGATAAGGGGTATATCTACGACATGTCGGATCTGAAATGTGTGTCGAACCTGTCAGATGATGCATTGATACAGAGCACCTATGACGGAAAGGTATTTTCCATTCCGCTTACATATACCTGTTTCGGTTTTGTCTGGAATGTGGACATGCTGAAAGAGTACGGCCTGGAGGTTCCGGAAAATCTGGAGGAATTTTTGAATGTGTGTGAGACTCTGAAGGAAAACGGAATACTTCCATATGGGGCGAACAAGGATTTTGCCCTGACGGTGCCGGTGATGTGCGCAGGACTTTATGATGTTTACCAGGAGGCTGATTCAGAAAAGAAGCTGGAGGCACTGTCAAACGGGGAGACGGCGATCAGCGAGTATATGGAAAAAGGCTTCAGCTTTCTCCGGCTGCTGATCGATCGGGGCTATATGGATCCGGAAGGCGCGCTCGGCATGGCGCCCCTGAGTGATGAAGAAAAGGCTTTTTTTGCAGAAGGAAACTGTGCTTTCATATGCGCGCTTTATAGGGGCGTCACTTTTGAAGGCTATCCGTTTGAAATAAAGATGACCCCGCTGCCGGTGCTGGAAAATGGTTCCATTTGCGTGGTCGGCGCGGATCAGCGTCTTGCAGTCAATCCGGGTTCGGAGCATCTGGATGCGGCCATTGCCATCGTTGAAGCGTTGGGCCAGACGGAAACGCTGGATTCCTTTGCTGCAAGCCTTGGAAAGATATCCTCTTCCCAAAATGCCACAGCACCGGATATCCCCCAGTCGGATTCGATTATTGCATGCGTGGCCGGCGGCGGGCAGATTCCCAATCAGGATTTCCGTCTGCACTTTAACGTATGGGATACGGTGCGGGATTTGAGCCAGCAGGTCTGCCGGGGAATGAGCGCGGAAGAAGCGGCGGCAGAGTATGATTCCAGGCAGCAGCAGGAAATTGCAGTGTATGGGAAGCAGTAATGCAAAAATAACGAAAACGGTATTGTGGGCTTAAGAAGGCTCCGGTACCGTTTTTTGCATGGTATTTACGGGAGAATGGATGACTGGATCGTTGGCTTGAAAAGGCTGGCTGGAGGAGATATTCGTAAAAGGTATAACGATGTATTATTTTTAAGTATTTGCCTTTGGCATAAAGTGAATTTACAATAAAAACAGAAAAGGAAGCATTCAATTTGATTAGCAGGCGGCGAAACTGCAAAGGAGGAAGAAAAAATGGTATACCGCGAATTTCAGGACTTACAGTTATCTGCCCTGGGTATGGGGGCCATGCGTCTGCCCGTGATTGATGGAAATGACGCGCAGATCGATAAGGAAGCAACTGCTGAAATGGTTGCTTATGCCATGGAGCATGGCATCAACTATTATGATACCGCATGGGGCTATCATGACGGTAATTCCGAAACCGTGATGGGGGAGGCTTTGAGCCGGTATCCCAGGGAAAGCTTTTATCTGGCCACTAAATTTCCGGGCTATGATTTATCCAACATGGACAAGGTGGAAAGCATTTTTGAAGCACAGCTGGAAAAATGCGGAGTGGATTATTTTGATTTTTATCTGTTCCACAACGTATGTGAAATGAATATTGATGCTTATCTGGATGAAAAATACGGTATTTTCGATTACCTGATGGAGCAGAAGAAAAAAGGGCGTATCCGTCATCTGGGATTTTCCGCCCATGGAAGCTATGACATTATGAAACGCTTTCTGGACGCTTATGGCAAGCATATGGAATTCTGCCAGATCCAGCTCAATTATCTGGACTGGTCGTTTCAGAATGCCAGGGCAAAGGTCGATTTGCTGAAGGAGCATCATATCCCTGTCTGGGTCATGGAGCCTCTGCGCGGCGGGAAACTGGCGTCACTGGAGGATGAGAATGCCGCTGTCCTGAAGGGGCTTCGCCCGGAGGAGGGGATTCCCGCATGGGCCTTCCGGTTCCTTCAGTCAATCCCCGGGGTGACCATGGTGCTTTCCGGAATGTCCAATTTTCAGCAAATGCAGGAAAATATCGCTGTCTTTGAAGAGGATAAGCCGCTGGATGAGAAGGAAATGGCTGCGCTGCTGGAAGTGGCGGACCGTATGGTAAAAAAGATTGCCCTGCCCTGCTCCGCCTGCCATTATTGTGTGAGTCATTGTCCGAAGGGACTGGATATTCCCGGCCTTCTGGAGCTGTATAATGAGCACTGCTTTACAGGAGGAGGCTTTATTGCGCCGATGGCGCTGATGGCGGTACCGGAGGAGAAAAAGCCCGGCGCCTGCATCGGCTGCAGAAGCTGTGAGGCAGTTTGTCCCCAGCAGATAAAAATATCGGAGGCAATGGCGGATTTTTCGGCGCGGCTGCAGGGTTAAGCAGGATATGTGATGCCTGAGGGCAGTCACAGAGTAAGGCGATTAGGAACGGACAGGCTTTCGGCCGGGAGGGATTGGCGGATATGGAGCTTCGGGTACTGAATTATTTTTTGATGGCTGCAAGGGAAGAAAACATTACCAGGGCCGCGTCGCTTCTGCACGTGACCCAGCCTACGCTTTCCAGGCAGCTGATGCAGTTGGAGGAGGAGCTGGGGGTAAAGCTGTTTGAACGCAGCAGCCACAGCATTATTCTGACGGATGAAGGAATGCTGCTGAAGCGCCGGGCACAGGAGCTGCTCCGGCTTGCGGAGAAAACAAAAAGGGAGGTTTCCCACGAGGAGGAGAGCATTATCGGTGAAATTGCCATCGGCAGCGGGGAACTGAGAAGCAGCGGCTGCCTGGCGGAGCTTCTTTCCTCCTTCCGGGAAAAATATCCTATGATACAATACGATATTTTCAGCGGCAATGCGGACAATATCAAGGACAGGATGGAGCAGGGACTTCTTGATATGGGGCTGCTGCTGGAGCCTGTGGATATCGGCAAATATGAGTTTATCCGCATGCCATTAAAGGAGGAATGGGGGATTCTTGTGCGGAAGGATTCCCCGCTGGCACAAAAAAAGGCAGTCCGGCCGGAGGATCTGATCGGACGGCCGCTGATGGCATCGGGCCGGGAACTGGTGCAAAATGAGCTGGCAAACTGGTTTGGCGAATATGCGGATCAGATAGATATTTTTTCTACCCATAACCTTCTTTATAATACGGCCATGATGGTGGATAAAGGAGCGGGAGAGGCGCTGACGCTGAGGCTGGAAAGCAGCTATGATAATTTATGCTTTGTACCGCTTTCCCCCGGCCTGGAAACCGGTTCGGTGCTGGCATGGAAGAAAAACCAGGTGTTTTCGCCAGCAACGGCGGCATTTATCAGGCATGCGAAAAAATGTATCAGAAAAGAACCAATGGGAGAGGAGGCGTGAGGATATGACAAAATCGGAAGCCTGCGAATGTTACCGGATTCCGCTGGAAATCCTCAGTGAATATGAAAGCTGGGGCTTGTGCGGGGCGGTAAGACAGATAATGGGGGACTGGCAGTATGACGACCAGGATCTGGAGCGCCTTGGAATGATTATGACGCTGCATGATATCGGTTTTAGCCCGGAAGAGGTGGAGAGCTATATGAGACTGATGCTTGCCGGAGAGTCCACGGAAAACGAGAGGATGAAAATGCTTGATGCCAAGCGGAGCAAGGCCCTGGATGAAATCCATTTCCGCGAAAGGCAGCTGGAGCGTATGGATTATCTGCGGCATGAGATGAAGAAGGGGAAAAAATAAATGCAATATATAAAGCTTGGAAATTCAAAGCTGCGGGTATCCCGTATCTGTATGGGCTGTATGGGCTTTGGCGATGCCGGAAAAGGACAGCATACGTGGACGCTGGACGAGGCGCATACCCGGGAAATCATTAAAAGAGGGCTGGAGCTGGGAGTGAATTTTTTTGATACCGCAGCCGCTTATCAAGGCGGAACCAGCGAACAGTATGTGGGAAGGATCCTGCGGGAGCTGGCCGTAAGAGAGGATGTGGCGGTTGCCACCAAATTCCTGCCGCGCACGCGGGAGGAAGCAGAGAGCGGCATTACAGGACAGCAGCATATTATGCATATGATGGATAAAAGCCTTCAGAACCTGGGGATGGATTATGTGGATTTGTATATTTATCATATGTGGGATTATGGGACGCCGCTTTACGAGATTATGGAGGGGCTGAATGCTGTGGTAAAAGCAGGAAAAGCCCGTTATATCGGTATTTCAAACTGCTTTGCATGGCAGCTGGCGAAAGCGAATGCGCTGGCGGAAAAGGAAGGATTTGCAAAATTTGTATCCGTCCAGGGGCACTATAATCTGATTTTCCGGGAAGAAGAGCGGGAGATGGTACCTTACTGCAGGGAAGAGAACATTGCGCTGACGCCCTACAGTGCGCTGGCGGGGGGACGGCTGTCTAAGCTTCCGGGAGAAAAATCGAAGCGCCTGGAGGAGGATAGCTATGCACGTCAGAAGTACGGCAGTACACAGGCGCTGGATCAGATAATAATAGAACGGGCCGCACTGCTGGCGGAACAGAAGGGGGTTACCCTGACAGAAATAGCTCTGGCATGGCTTTTGCAGAAAACGGCGGCCCCAGTAGTGGGTGCGACGAAAATCCATCACATAGAAGGGGCGGCGAAAGCAGTTGATGTGCAGCTGACGGAAGAGGAGACCGCTTTTCTGGAGGAAATGTATGTGCCGCATAAGCTGGTTGGCGTTATGGCGGAAAATAACCGCTGACCGCATGGGATGGCCCGGGAGGCGTTGTGCAGATGGAGCAGCGGAGACAACTGGATAAAAGTAGCGCTATTAAGCATTATCGGTATTTTGGTAAAGATGTCTGTATTTCCGAGGAGACACACCTGTTTCCAACTTAAATTTGCGGGAAAAGCCTGCTAGAATAGTGCGTTTTCGTTGATTGAAAAATATATAGGGAATATTACATCCATATGCTGGTATGGATTCTGCCATAAGATGGGTGATACGGAAATCAGGGGATATTCATAAAGGATATACTAATGTACAATCCTCCACGTCCGCAGCTTCCTTTTCGCTAATATAGATTTCTGCCGAAAGGGAAAGATCATTATCGGAAAACTTCTCTTCATGAAAAAGTTTTGCTATGGCCGGCCAGCTTTGGGCGGCGTCCCCGGTTTCAAGCCAGATTCCTAAAAGAGGGCCGGAACCTTCTCGATCGATATAATCATATCCATTATCCTGAATGGATCCATCCGTCAATTCCTCAATTCGATCGGGAATCAGGTAACGCAGGTCCAAATCCGGATTTATGAGTTTTCCGGGATCTAATAGTATAACAATAGTCTGCATATTTTTTCTCCTGTAATTATATATTGTAGTTATTTTTTATTATAGATTCACAAGCACCAAAAGTCCAATAAACAAAACTAAAATAATTCCTCCGGCCAGGCAGATTAGGTTAAGGATTTTCAGCGTATTCCTTTTGAATATTTTTTCCAGAAGGAAAAAGAACCCAATTCCAATAAGGCCGCCAAAGTTGTTTGCGAGCAGGTCGGTAATATCGCTTGCACCGATGGAAAAGACAAACTGGATTACCTCAAAGGCCAGGCTTGTCAAAAATACGGGCGCAACTTTCTTAAAGAAAGCCTGGCCCTGTAACAACATACCCATGAAAATACCGAAAGGGATAAATGCCGCTACGTTGTTGATGATTTCGCTGTAGTTTGTTTTCCCGTTTGTAACCATCGATTCGGCAAAAGGAATTAAATTGATATTTCTCAGATGCGGCAGCCCCTGAAAAGACAGCTGCATTTTAAAGATTATAATCCAAATCAAAGCAGCAAGATATACAATCAGCAATCCCCGTGTCAATTTTTTAGAATTCAACATATCCCGGCCTTCTTTCTTAAAGTCACTTCCTTAAAGTCATCCAAATTAATCGCATCAAATTCAAGATTAATCTTATTAAATTCATTTTCACACAGGAAAATTAAATAATACTGCACAAAATTCTTAATTTTTATAAAAGACAGATTTATTGTCACACGGACGCCGCCGCGCAATCTAACAATACAGGAGGAAAAATTATAAGCACGGGAACCGATGCAGAATCCGCCCTGTCATATCTTCTGGGCAGCTCCTGCAAAAGACGAAGCTTATACAAACATAAAAACATAGGAGGAAGTTTATGAACACAGGGATTATTCTGGATTATCTGACCGGCCTGGCCGGAAACAACAACCGGGAATGGTATCATGCCCACAAGAAGGAGTATCAGGAGGCAAATGAGGAATTTATTGCGCTGTTACAGGAATTGATTTGGCGGATAGGGGAAAAGGACAGCAGTATTTTGCATAACGATCCACGGGACCTGACATTTAAGCTAAACAGGGATACCCGCTTCAGCCGTGATAAATCTCCTTACAATCCGGCCTTCCGCGCCCACATCTCTTCCGGCGGGAAGCTGCCGGTTCCTGTAGGATATTATCTGATGGTTAAGCCGGATGGGCAGTCCTTTCTGGGAGGCGGCCTTTTTACGGATATGTTTAAAGACGCAACCGGGATGGTAAGAAATTATATCGCACAACATCCTGGCGAATGGGAGCAGGTGCTTCAGGCGCCGGATTTCAGGAATACCTTTGAGGTACAGGGAACGGCGCTGAAAAATGTCCCCGCAGGCTATGACAGGGAACATCCCCAGGCCGAATATCTGAAATTGAAAAGCTGGTATCTGGAATACCTGGTCAGTGACGCCGTTGTGCGTAATACGGAGGATTTTCTGGATTTGGCCGTGGGTATTTTCCTGAAAATGAAACCATTTAATGATTTTTTGAACCGTGCGCTGGCCGGGTTTCAAATGCCTGAACGATAAAGAAGGAGAAAAACCATGAAAACTTTTCTACTTACCTGTCTCATCGGAATGATTGCCGGGGCAATAGATATTCTGCCCATGATTAAAATGAAGCTGGACAGGCATTCCATTGCCTCGGCCTTCGTATTTTATTTCATTCTTCCCTTTGTCATCCTGGATATTGACCTGTTCGGCCTGGTCTGGTGGCTGAAGGGCGGAGTGACCGGACTGGCTATGGCTCTGCCCATCATTATCATGGTGGCCAAGGAGGATAAGAAGTCTGCTCCGCCCATGCTTATCATGTCAGCTGTGCTTGGCACGCTTATCGGTATTGCAGGGCATTTCCTGCTGTAGATCCTCAGGAGCACAGAAGCGTTCCGTCCTGCACGGTGATGATCCGTGTACTGCTTTCAGCCGCTTTGGGAGAGTGGGTTACCATGATGATTGTCTGGTGCTGTTCCTTGTTGATTTCACTGAGCAGAGCCATGATTTCCTCTCCGGTTTTGCTGTCCAGGTTCCCTGTAGGTTCGTCGGCAAAGAGGATTTCAGGGCTGCCCATGAGCGCCCGGGCGATGGCCACACGCTGCTGCTGGCCGCCGGAGAGTTCCCGGGGCGTGTGCCTGCGCCGGTCGGACAGACCGACGGTTTCCAGCAGCTGTGCCAGCCTGTCCTGATAATCCGCTGCCTTTTTGCCATCCAGCAGCAGAGGGAGCAGAATGTTTTCTTCCACGTTCAGATTGGGGATCAGATTATAAAACTGAAAAACAAAACCGATTTTCTGACGCCGCAGCCGGCTCATTTTTTCATCGGTAAAATGGGAGATGTCCATCCCGTCCAGAAGGACGGAGCCGGCCGTGGGGGCGTCCAGGCCTCCTAAAATGTAGAGCAGCGTGCTTTTTCCGGAGCCTGACGGCCCCATGATGGAAACGAATTCTCCCCGTGCGACCTGCAGGGAAATGTCCTTCAGCACCCTTGTGGTACTGTCTCCCAGCTGAAAATCCTTTCTGATATGCTTACCTTCCACGGCAATGCGTTCTGTTGATGTTTTCATAAAAGCTTTCCTTTCTGTTTAAAATGTTAAAATATATGAAAATTCAAAATATATTAAAATGCTGGAATATAGTGTCCCTGTATACAATTTTATTTTTTCCCTGTCTTTCCTGGCGGCCGGCAGTTATTCGAACTTGATTTCCTCCACCAGCTTCATCCGGCGGCTTTTCAGGATAGGGACGGCTGAACCGAGCAGCGTTACCCCGATTCCCATAAGTCCGGCCGACAGGAAGGTGGAGAGTTCCAGGTGCGGCGACATGGATATTTTCGGGCCTGCCACAAGAAAAATGGTCTGTATCTCCAGGTAAGAAACAACAATGGCGATAATCGCGCCGATCAAACCGGAGGAAAAGCCTTCAATCAGTGCCATTTTCATGTTCTGCCTGTTGCTCAGCCCTACGGATTTGTACATGGCCGTGATGCGCCGTTTCTGCATATAGTTAATCAGCAGATTGTTGATAACGCCCACAGCGGCCAGCAGCAGGATGAAATAGGTCATGCTGTGCATGGGCTGCAGAAAGGCTCCCACTGTGGAAAGGGCGTCGGTATTAAACTCCTCTATGGTCCGGCTCCAGTTGGAGGTATTGCCGAAGAGATCCCGGATCTGCACCATAACGGCATCCGGATCGACGGCGGTATAGGCAAGAAAATCATAGGAGGAAGCGCCGAAGTCATCTGCCGCCCAGCGGGAGGAAATGACGGCCTCCACGTCGGTGGCCCGGGATTTAAAGCTGCCGGCGATTTTATAATTATAGGAAGCGTTTCCATCCGACAGCGTAATTATATCGCCTGTGGAAAAGCCGCTGCGTTCCATACAGCTTTCACTCAAAAGTATGGTCCTTTCCGATTGAAAAACGGAAGCCTCCGGCCTTTGGCTTTCTGTATAATGAAGCGCAAACATGGAGGAGTACCAGTCAGGATTGTCGGTTCCTTCCAGCCTTGTAAAGGTTATAGTATTTTCCTGATCAGGACTGACCGTTTTTCCGGCCTGAATACTGTTTTCAAAGACATAGAGGGGGAGAAGCTTTTCCACTCCCTCCATATTTTGCACCTGCTCCACAAAAGCGGGATCCATATGGCCGTCTGCAAAGCCCTGAAGCTCTGCGCCGTTAAAGACATCGCTCACATAGGCGGTCACAAAATCGCCCACCACCTGAATGGCAATTACAGCGGAAATACTGATGAAGAGCAGTGTAATATTCTGCGTGGTATTCCTGTTGCCTCTCATATTCCGGGCGGCAAGCCTGCCCTCGTTCCCGAAAACAGCACCATACAGACGCTCCATTCCCCGCGCGGCCAGATTGGTAAAAAAAGGTACGAACAGAATGGCTGAGGCAATGAGGCCCAGCAGGGAAAAACCGCCGGCCGGATAAAGCAGATCTTTCGTGACAGCCCTGGGCAGAAGGGCGGAAATGGCAAACAGGATCACGCCGCCCACGGCAATAAAACGGTGGGAAGATCGTGCCTCCTCCACAGTTCCAAGCACCACCTCCTTCACGGGAAGACGGCTTGCGCGCCGTATGGGAAGCCAGGCGCTTAACAGGGAGACAACAACGGCCACGGCAAAGGAGAGAAGGATGCCGGCCGGGGAAACGATGACGGGGATTTCGATTCCCTGGGAAAGGGATTGTCCCATGCCCTGTAAAATCAGCCGCAGCAATGCGATTCCCACAGGGATGCCCAGCAGACCGCCCATAATGCCATACAGCATGCTTTCCAACAGAAGAATCCGGGTGACTGTTTTCTGTGTTGCGCGATGCTGCGGAAGGTTCCGATGACCGGCAGACGATCCAGCGTAATCACCTTATAACTGCTGTAAATAATGAAAACGCTCATGGTAAGAGAAAAGAAGCTTATGAGGAAAAAAGGCATGGACTTTTGTCTGGCGTCCGCGGCAATTTGCGCTTCCTTCACAGTTTCGGTGACCTGAAGGCCGTCTGCCAGCGCTGCGGCCAGCGCTTCCTTCAGCGCCGCTGCTGAAACGCCGTCTGCAGGCGCTATCAGGATTTCACTGAAGCCTTCCGTCTGCCCGGTAAGGGCGGCCAGCGTTTCCATAGGCAAAAGCGCGGTGGCGCCTCTTGTGTGCCGAAGGAAAACGGTGTCGTAGGCTGCGATTGCGGCAACCTCAAGGGTTACCGGAGTCCCTTCTATCCACAGGGAAAAATCATCCCCCGTTTGAATGCCGTACTTTGATGTAAAGCGATCCGGCAGCAGGATACGGTCTCCCTCAAAATCGGAAAGCTCCCCGCCTTCCGTCAGGCGCGGCGGATTGATTTTGTTAAGGGAAGGCAGATCGGCGGCAATGAGATCGATGGTTTCATAATAACCATTTTCATGGTAAAGGGCAGATCCCTTCAATATGCCAACCGCCGCTCCAATGTCTGGCAGATCCGGAATGTCCTGGGAAGTGACGGCGCCGGACAGTGAGGATACGGACAGTGCTGCGCTCCCGGCCATCCCCCGCGCCATTTTCCTCTGGGCACTTTCATAGGATGCGCCGATGGAAAAGGATACGAACAGAAGCGTGGTGGAAAGAAGAATGGACAGCAGCATGACACCGCTCCGCAGCTTGCGTTCCTTAACGTTGGTGATGATGTACTTCAGTATGATTTTCACAAGATACCTCCTCTGAATTTGATTTTTATGGTACTGCGTGGCTTGCACATATGCAAAATAAGGCTGGCAGCTACCATAGGTACATGATACGCTGCCAGCCTTAAGGGGATTTTCAGGGAACCTTAATTAACCTTAATTAAGGGAAAGTCTATCTGGAACAGGGTTCTGCTGTCCGCAGGGATGTTGAGCAAAACCGGTTTGGCGCCGGGGGAACCGTAGAGGAGCCTGGAGGTCTGGTGCTGCAGGGAGAAAACGCTGATACTGCCTCCATGAAGCTCGGCAATACCTTTTACAATGGCCAGGCCAAGGCCGGTGCCCTCCGGTTTCCGGCCGGTATCCTGGCCGCGGTAATAGCGGTCAAAGAGATGTGCCGCATCCTCCGGAGGGATTCCACTACCGTTGTCGGCAACGGCGATTTGGAGCGCGGAATCCGTAACGGCGGCCAGTATTGTGACTTCGGTGTTTTCATTTCCATGGACAAAAGCATTGATGATCAGGTTACGGAAGGCTCTTGTTAAGAGGGTGAGGTCAAACGAAAACAGGATGGACGCATCGTCACTTAGAAAATGGATCGTGCGGTTTTCGTATTCCGGTGTGTTCAGGATATCGATGGCAAGCTCCTTCAGGAAACGGACGATATCCTGCCTGCTGCGGTGGATGGGAAGCATGCGGTTATCCAGCTGATAGGTGAGCTTCAGGTCGTCGATGAGTGTTTCCATGTAGGCGGTATTTTTCAGCATGACAGCGGCATACTGCCGGCAGGAGCCCTCCTCAGGGACTCCATTTTCCAAAAGAAGCTCCGCATAGCCCCGGATAGGGGAGAGGGGTGTTTTGAGATCGTGGGTGATGTTGGTGATCCACTCCTCCCGCATTCTGTCCGTATCCCTTCGCAGCTGATCCCCTTCCCGGAGTTCAGCGTCCAGCCGGTTCAGGCTTTCGCCCAGGTCGCGGAAAGCCCCGGTGCTCCGGACGGGTAGATAGCAGCGCCCGGCGATTTCATCAACGGAAATGACCAGCTGCTTTACGGTGCGGGTAAGCCTGAAGCCATACAGGATAGCAAAAAAGGAGATGAGAACAAGCAGGACGGCAGCAATGGGCAAAAGGACATTTTTTCCGCCGGAGAAACGTTCGCCGTTAAGATACATGGTATTTTCCGAGATTTTTACCGGAAAATGAAGCAGGCAGGTGTACTCCTGCCCATCCTTTGTGAAAACTGCGGCAAAGGAGGATTCCTGCCTGCCTTCCAGATGTCCGCTGCTTACGATGCGCAGGAGCTGTGCAGCCGAGTAGCCCGTTTGGGCTTCTTCAGGCTTCTGCCAGGATAACAGCTCGCGGCCGGAGGCATCCAGCAGCTGCAGGCCTGTTTTTTCCATCCGGAGCAGCTCGCGGCCTGTTTGTGACAGCTGCGGCTTCCCGTCAAGGAAAAGGATTTCTTCCCGGAAGCTTTCCGTCATGAGCTTCGGCCAGTCGCTTTTTGCAAGGGAACCGTCCGGTTTCCTGACAGTAATCAGCAGAAAAAAGAAACAGGCGGAGGCAAGAAAGGCGCCAAGCAGGCCCAGGAGGAAAATCAGATAAATATGAAAGACAGTGCGGTAACCGGATTTTTTCATGATTCAAGCCTCTTTTTCAGCTTATAGCCAAGCCCTTTTATGGTAATGAGCTGTCTGGGGGAGGAGGGATTATCCTCAATTTTTTCCCGAAGATGGCGTATGTGTACCATGATGGTGTTATCACAGATGCTGCTGTATTCGCCCCAAACCTGTTCGTAAAGGCGTTCCTTGCTGATGATTTTATCCGTATTTTCCATCAGATAGGACAGCAGCAGGAATTCCCGTCCGGTCAGGCTGATTTCTTCTCCGTTTTTATAGGCCCGTCCGCTTTCCGGATCCAGGGTAAGAGAGCCAGCTTTCAGCAGGGCGGCATTTCCGTCCGGCGACGTTTTCTGGTACTGCTGCCTCCGTAGCTGCGCCTTGACGCGGAATACGACCTCCCGGGGGCTGAAGGGCTTGGTAATATAATCATCGCCGCCGTAGGAAAGACCGAGGATTTTATCGATATCATCATTTCTGGAGGATAAAAAGAGAATGGAGCAGTAGGAAAATTCACGGATTTTCCTGCACACCTCCAGGCCGTCAATATCCGGCAGCATGATGTCCAGAATGACCACATCCGGCTGGAATTCCCGGCAGGCCTTCAGCGCGCCCATTCCGGTTTCCGCCCTCTGTATGGACTGGAAACCGTCCTTTCGCAGTACATTTTCAAGAAGATCAAGAATATCCTTTTCGTCATCTGCCAGTAGGATTTTAGCATTCATAAAGAAGCACCTGTTTTCTTTCTGCCTTCCGGCGGTGATGGAGGCTGATTTGTTTCTATCTTAATATCAGGGGAGCAGGCCTGTCAAATGGATATTGCAATGTTTTGGAATCGCTTATTGACAGGGCAGGAAGAAACGGTTTACAGTGGAGGAGGCATTGGCGATTGGGATGGCGGGGCGGGGAAAGATGCGGAAAAGAAGAACAAAAGAAAAAAAGAATAAAGGAAAAATAGAACAGAGGGAGAATATAACAAAGGAAAAAGGAAAGGTAACTGTGAAAGCAACGGGCAGTTACAAGGGGAGAATGATTATGTATGACGTATTGGTTATTGGGGCAGGGCCGGCGGGCAGCACAGCTGCTAAAGTCCTGGCGGACAGGGGCCTTCGGGTTCTGCTTGCGGAAAAATGCGCGTTGCCCAGATATAAATCCTGTTCCGGTGTATTGATAAAAAAATCCATGGATTTGGTGAAGCTTTATTTTGGGGAAGACGCACCCCTGTCGGTGACCTGTGAGCCGGCGGAGAACAGAGGAATGATTTTTACGAATGACTGCGGCAGGGAGTACCGGTTTGCACAAGAGGGGCTGAATGTGTGGCGCAGCTCCTTTGATAACTGGCTGGCGGAAAAGGCAGGGGAAAGCGGCGCGCAGGTGAGGGACTGCACTACGGTGGTTGCCTGTGAAGAGAAGGAGGGTTTTGTGGAGGTCACCCTGCAGGGAAAGGAAACCTTCGTGGAGAAAGCAGCTTACGTGCTGGACTGTGAAGGTGTTGTGGGGGCGGTCAGGCGTAGGCTGCGAAAGGAAACACTGGAATGTATAACCACCTACCAAACCTTCAATGAAGGCACAATTGACCTTGATCCTCATTATTTCTATGCTTATCTGCAGCCGGAGCTGTCAGAATATGATGCGTGGTTTAATGTGAAGGACAATCTTCTTGTCCTGGGTGTATCGGTGAAGGATCCGGCGCGAATTCCCTTGTTTTATGACCGGTTTCTTGGTTACATGCGGGAACGGCATAATCTGCGGATCAACAGGCAGACGAAGGAAGAAAAGTGGCTGATGCCCCATGTCCGGCCAGGCTGCCGGATTGATTTTGGCATGGGGCGTGTGCTGTTTGCCGGAGAGGCGGCAGGCTTCCTCAATCCCATGGGAGAAGGGATCTCGGCCGGAATGGAAAGCGGGTTCCTGGCGGCAAATGCGGTTGCGGCGCATTTTGAGGATCCCCGGGGTGTCTGTGACGTTTACAGGGAAAGTGCTGCGGGGCTGAAATCGTATATGGAGCGCCAGTGGGATCTGGTGGCCGGGATGGCGGGGACTTTCAGGGAGATGGCTTTTTAACAGGCTCCAATGTATATCCTCCCTATGCGTATCAATGTATATGCCATTAATGACAACAGCGGCAGGTTGTATCCGACTGACTGGCGGTATCTGACCTGCCGGAACCTTATTATAATTATTCCGGCAGGTCAAATTGTCTGGCGTTGCTGTTGAGAAATTTTTGGACAGCGGTATTTCCAGAACTTCATTTTCTGAGAAAGCTTCTGCCGATACAATATACACCAACCAGTATTTCAGCGACAGAAATCCCGAAAAGAACGCCTGACATAAAATCTTTCATATCGGAACCGCCGACAGTGTGGGACATCAGCAGCATGGCGATACCAATTACGATAAGGAACATGCCGTACATGGTCGCTTTTTGACTCTCAAGCTCCTGAGTTCTTCTGAGCAGATCCGTAATTTGCTTTTCATCGTACATACGAATACTGTCATCAGCAGCGTCTTCGGCATCTATGAATTCGGATATCGTAATTCCCAGCGTGTTGCATAAATTTTCTATAATGCTGTAATCCGGCATGCATTTGCCGTTTTCCCATTTGGAGATGGTCTTGTTGGAAACGCCAAGCTTTTCCGCAAGCTGTGTTTGTGTCAGGTTTTTCGCTTTCCTTTTTTGATAGATATATTTTCCGATAGCTGACTGATCCATTGTGTTACCTCCGTGTATTGATGGCGTAATTTGTAATTGATTAATTCCTGTACGGCTGTTTGTAAAGTCTATCCAAACGGATATGTCTGTCTGCGCAGATATCACCACGAATGAAAATTGATTGCTACATGCTGTGAACTCCTGCAGCCGCTGCCGGCATTTGCAAACTGGCCTGCTGAAGAATTACTATAATTGTAACCTTATAACAGAAATAATAATATCCCCCGGAAGTAGAATATGGGTAGAATTGTAGCTATGTTTTTTTGTCAGTTATTATTAAATTTTCAGGGTGCACAGGCGCTTATTCAAGTGAAAAATTTAAGTTATAGGTAAAGGGTTTTGCACATAGATTCCCGTAATTTATTTAATGCACGTTTTTTTTCTGATTAATTGCCTGTCTGGTTTTATGTTGGATTTTTGCTATATCAGAAGAAGAATACTCCAAAACATATATTAAATATATAATTTCCATTTCTTCTGAATTTAGAATTTTATCAAATTCGTACTCAATGAGAAATGTATCATCGCAATATGAATTTTGTTTAAGAACCATGAACTGTTGGTTTTCAGTTAAATCTGACATGGGTATCTCATTCTTCTGGTTAATTATCTTTTTTATCTCTGCTTTGTAAAAATTTGAAACAGAGACCCTTATATACTCCACAATTGTTCCATCATTTTTATTATATAGGGATTTTAAAGGCATATTTTGTAAAAATTCTATAAATGAAAGCTGTAGATCATCATAAGCGTCCTGATACCCTAGTAAGAATGAATATTTTTTTAATAATGGTTGAAAGTATTCAATTAATTTTAAAAGTTCTTTTTTATTACCTGCCTGTAAATTTGATATCATCTCATAAAACATACCTATTTACCTCCTTAATAGTAAGGAAGTAAATAGTCGAAAAATGTAAATACATTATACGAAATTACATTTGCATTTTTTTTATCCCAATATGTATCGAATATGTTACATTTACTTGTCCATTTTTTCGATTATATTCTCTGTGTCCTCTTTAATCTGAGATAGAATCGAAAATTGTTCAGTGAGCCTTGCTATTATGCTTTGATATCTTTCTTCCCTTTCTTCCTGCCTTTTTACGGCTTTCTCATTATTTTTGATTGTATAAAGAAATAGAGCTACAAAAAGAACAACCCATATTCCCTGTGACATTGCTGCTTCAATTAATGCATTTTCCATAATGTACCCCCCTTGTTTTAGTTACGAAGGATAAAAAAATAATAACAATGTAAATAATGACTTTTTATATTTTACAATTTATCAATTTGCTGTATAATTAAAATGATATTTTCAATTATTATTTAGGAGAATGAAATGAATTTTATATGGAATAATAAAAAAATTATCTCCTTTACGTTTTTACTTATCTTATTAAACACCTTTGCTACTTTAGCAGAGAGACCTTTAATTGCTTATTGGGTACTTAAGCCGGTTTTGACCTCTACAATTACGATATGTCTTACAGTGTCATTTATACTTATTTGGCTGCTATTTGTTTTGTTGACAAAGCGTTCTATTTATTTAACAATAGGATTAATTTATATATCTATTACGATGACAGCGGATCTCCTTATTAGAGGCGGATACTTTTATCCTCGGATTTTTACAATCCTATTAGATATCTCAGCTTTTTTTATTTCACCAATAAATATTTTTTCCTATATAATTGTGGTTAATAAATTTCTGGATTATAATAGTCAGTTCTATTTCAGAACATTGATTCTGCTATCTATTTTTTTGGCATTATCAATAAAATTAATCAATTCAACCAAACATACAATAGGTTATTACCCATTAATATTCACTATAATTTTGACATATTTGAACTTATCTATAACTAAAGTAGCTGTGTATGAATCTTTTATAGAGATATTTTCCGTGCCTTTGATTAGTGTAGCAACGTTTAGTATTTGGCTGATATCTATTTGCTATTATCGCAATACCTTGAAAATATTATTGATATATCTTAAATTTGTAGCTTCGGCGCTTTTTTTTCAGGGATTTTCACTCTTTTTTTATGATAATAAAATCTTTAATCCCCTAGCAAATTTTATTATCCATACAAACAAATTTATTTTCCATCTGTTTTATTTTCCTGATATTTATAAGGATTCCATTCCGTATGAATTTATATTATATTTTGGGTTCTATAATTTAATATTATTCTTTACTCTAAATAAGAGGCTAAAAGTTTTTAACAGTTCAATATGAAGTATGGTAAGTGACTGGAAACAAAAGCAAATTATTGCTTTATGCAGAGAGAGGCCTAAGCCTCTCTCTCAAAATTTAAGATTCCGGTAAAGTCATATTAATTTTAAAAATTATTGCCTTCACTCGTAAATCCGGGGACCAAACTATGGCATTTAATCTGCTTTCTGTTACGTGCTGATTTGTAGGCATAAATTTAATAACATGGTCACCATCTTCCATATATTTATCTAAACTGTCAGGTATCTCTATTCCAATATCAGTCAAGAGGAATAATAATTCCAATGCTTTAATACCTGTTTTGGAAGCTAACTCTGCCATAATTGCAGATATTCCGTTAGCATAATATGTAGTAGGATCTGCTAATACATCCGCAACTGTCTGTAAATTTAGGAATAAATTTGCTGTAGGTGAAAAGAATCCAATGACTTTTTCAAGGGTTTCTATTAGATATATACCAATATCCGCTGTAGTGTCAGCACGAAAATAATCCAGTGAATGGAGTGGCGATTCCTTAAAAGGTTCACTTAAATAATTCCCAAATTCGCGTAAGCATATGCCATCCTTGTCACAGAATTCGTATTTTGCAGGATAGGTTGCCCGGATTTGCTGCATTGCAAAAGCAAGTACTTCATTCGTATCAAGATCTGAAAATACGATTCCTTCTTTTAAGAGAGCAGAGTAGTAGGTTTGGAATATGTATCCGGATTTCACACGCAGATTATCCTCCAGTGAAAGAATATCCTTGTCCTGCATACTGGGGGCTTTTACTTTATATCCACATGCCTGACAAACATAATAAATACCTCCATCTTCATCTGAAGTCTCAAGAACCATATCATGAAGGGTACAGTCTCTATAATTCTCGTGTCCACAACGTGTTAGACCATTAAAACCTGCATATACTCCTGATGCTATTACTTTGTTGAACTGAAATTTAGTACCATTTCCGGTCATAGTTTCGGTTTCATATTGATCAAAAGCCCAGTTGTCTGGTAAAGCATATCCCAGATTCCCACTATAAGCGGTTGATTTGTCTGCAATAAATAGGCTTTCTGCCAATTTAGCTCCAATAATTATGTTACATATATTTCTTGGCGCATAAATACCAACCTTGTACCAGCTACCCTTATCTTTCATAGCTTTGACTATACCGGAAAAATACGGAATAACTTTTTCTCTACAACCCTGTTCTGTAAAATCGTATCCAACACCGAAATAAATTACTTCATGGTTAGGGATCTTACTTACCCTTGCGGCCTCAAATGCTTTTACCGCATCTGTTTTACCCTGTTCCTCTGAAAAATATTCCGGTGTAATACTGCCTTCCTGGTAAATTGCAAATACATTGAGTCCTGCGGTTGTAATAATGTCCAGTTCTTCTTTTGTGATGCCTTTATTTGAATCAGAAGCATTGCTCAGATATCTTCCAACAAAGTTATAACCGGCTTCTTTTAGCGCCTTGGCCTTAATTAAGTCTAATTTTTCTGTACAATCGCAGGCATTTGCTTTTCTATCCGGATCCCCTTTGCTTTGGAGTAAAGCAGCCCATGTACGCCGGTTTACTTCACCTGAAACTACCATAGGATCTGAGGTCAGCCCAACATTCTGCTGAAATTCCTGTACAACTTTTACTACAGCATCGTTATAAATGCCGTTGATATCAACTGAATATTTATTACAACATAATGCACATTGCAGAATACAGATGAGATTTTCTTCATTGCTGCTTTGGTTTAATATTGGCATCGCAGCCAGTGTTTCCGAACCGATTTTACCATCTGGTTTAACCTGTTCCAACATATTCCAGCCAATAAGATTATCCCCTTTTTTATGCCGCAGAAATTTGGTGAGACCAGTCACAACTTCTTTAGATGTCAATAAACTGGTGAAAGTTTTAGTATAATATTTTACATATTCATTTTCTACTTTCTTCAGCATAGGAATCAGAGAATTAATTGTTGACAACCCATCAGTTGAGGGTTTAGGTGGCTGAATATAAGCCATTTCAGCAGGGTAGTGTCTTTTCAGATAGCGCATCATAGAAAAGTCCCTGGCTTTAAATTTAATAACTTCATTGTATGGTCCGGCATTCATACCAAGAATACCAATACAGCAAAGTTTACCAGAATAGTCGTACCAGTATACAGGAGCACCAGCATCGCCGGCTGTTCTTATTCCACTGTAGACTACAGATGTTGTCGCTGCATACCCGTTATGCTTAACCACCTGGCTATACATATAGGTTCCTTTCTTGCTCTCATCAACATCAGCTGGCAAATCAGATGGGTAACTTAATATTGCAAAGGATTCTCCGGTATAGAAATAGTCATGCTGATAGTAAAAGCCTAAATATCCCTCCGGCCGCTCATAATCTGGATTAAGCAAAAGGAATGAATAATCCAACATATTTTCTGGATCTACATGTCCTGCATTAAGCCGATAATTGGGATGAATTACTGCCCTGTTTATAGGAATGGGTGCATAGGGGCTGTTTTCTTCAAGGCCACTAACGGCAGGATGGAAAGTTATTGAATCTGCAAAAACTTTCATATCCGGATCAAACACAATATGTGCAGCTGTCATTACCCAGTCTTCCGTAAATTTCCAGCCTGTAGACCTTTTGGTCATTACTTCCCCATTAGGTAAATTGTAAACTGCAGTCACAAGACCTCCCCACTTATGAGGAGTTGGCTTTTGTGGACATTCAATAACCTTTCTGTTATCAGTGACCTCTGAAGTTATTTGTATGCTTTCATTTTTCAGTGAAGAAACAGTAATTGCCTGCCCGGCTTCCCATGTATCTTCTCTAATAGTAATATTAGTTGGAATATACTCATGGTTTATATGCATCGTAGAACCTATTTTCGGTTCATCTGACGCCACAAGCGTATAGTCAAGCATCAATAAATCCATGCTTTCCACATTATCTCCTATCACGTATCGTAAGTTGTTATTTTCCATATTTATCTCCTTTCAAATTTAAGCGTGTGTGAAAGAATAAATAAATCGTCAATACTATGCCGTTGATTTGGTCATCCCTCCTTATATTTTATTTGCATTGTTATCTCGCTTTATCTACTCTTTAATGTATAAGGAGAACCATTTGTTTAGATTGTAAACTTATGTATTATATAACAGTAGTTTACATTTTTGATAACAGTTTATCCTTCATTATAGATTAGGGCCCTAATCAATAAAAAGAAGGAGATAATTTTATGAATGGTTATGTAAAACAAGTACAAAATTGGCTAAGCCAGGAATTCCCTGATTATTTCAGTGAAACAGGAAAATATCCTATATTACCTGATGGGATCGCTGGTCAGTCCACAATGAATGCGCTTACAATGGCATTACAAATAACAGTAGATGTTACAGAAATTGATGGCGAATGGAATCAGGAGCTGAGCGAGAAATGTCCTATTGTCAATGCAGTTAGCGTGCCTAATGTAATAAGAATTGCGCAGGGATGTCTTTACTGTAAAGGCTATTATGATAATGGCTTTAATGGAGAATTTACTGTCGGTACTAAAGCAGACATTGAATCATTTAAGCAGGATTTAGGATTATCCGTTTTCGAATCAGTGATAGAACCAGATTTCTTCCGTTCTCTTTTGACGTTAGATCAGGTAAGAGAAACAAAAGACACAGATCAATATATTCGTGCTGCACAGCAATATCTCAACAAAAACTATTACCAGACTTTTTCCACCATGCTCAGTTTCCTTCCTACAGATGGAGTTTATGAAGCGAAGACTAACCGAGCTTTGATTATTGTTCTGCAGAAAGAATTATATTCTGGGTTTATTAATTACTTAAAAGCGCTTCCACCTGAAGCTGACGGATTAACATTGTATGAAAAGATGTTTCCATATATTAAAGAAGGAGCAGTAACACAATTAACAGATAATGCAAGGGGAATCATCGAGCTTCCTAAGCTTGCCGCTGTAATTGAAGCTTATATTGATAATAAATCTACGGTACCCTCATTCTGGGCAGGGTGGGGCGGCGATCTGGCATCAAGTATGCTTGCAACAACACTTGCGCTTCCTGCGAAATTAGATTATGCAAGTGCATTTGTAACAGCTTTTGAAAAAGTCGGCTCAGATGGAGTTTGCAGCTATTCTGCTTTATGTGCCGATATGGATGCAGTCAAAATTGCTGATATAATTAATAATGCTACAGAGGGAGCAACAAGCACATTTACGAATGCTTTATCTCAGTATTATTCTTTAGATGTTGAAAATCATTTTGCTAACATACTTGCAGATATTCCGGGTATCTTGTCCTATGATGAGCTAAATACACAAATCTATCATCGTATGACCGGAAGTCAGGAAACTGCGGATACTATTCCAGGTACTGATAATCCAGGTCTTATTCCATATAAGGGAAATAATCCGACTATGCAGGTTATGGCTGCATGCTGCAGTGCTCTTGCTCATTATGTACATACAGAAACGGCTTAGAAGTTGAAGGGGAGGGTATTAGCCCTCCCCACTGTAAGAAAGGAGAAAAGTGAAAAAAGGAATTGATGTGAGCGCATATCAGGGAAAAATAAATTGGAAAAAGGTAAAGGATGCTGGATGTGAGTTTTCTATTATAAGAACAACCACTCAAAATAATAAAATCGATACATGTTTCGATTTTAATTTAAAAGGATGTGTAGATAATAATATTGCTGTTAGTTATTATAAATATACATATGCAATTTCTTTTACTGAATTATATAAGGAGTTAGAACATCTTTTTCGATTATTCAATAGTGTCCCCTCTTCCTTCCGTGTTGTTAACACTATATGGTGGGATGTAGAATACGAACCTTTAAAAAATATGGGTAACAAAGAGTTAACAATGCTGATAAAAAAAGCGGAGAGTGAAATAACAGCAGCGGGCTTCCCTTTTGGTATCTATACAGGATATTCATTTTATAATGCCAATTATTTTTGCGTAGATGAATTTTCATGTCCTTTTTGGATTGCACGCTATCCATTGAATAAGAACTACATTTTTTCAGATCCTATACCTGAGAACTATAAACCGAATATACCTCTAATAAAAATATGGCAGTATACCAGTAAGGGGATAATGAGAGGTATATCAAATGAGGTAGACTTTAATATACTGTATGTGGACAATGAATTATAGTGTATATAACTAAGGAACACATGGATTGACAGGAAACATCAATGATAAATGAGTTAGTGGAACTGGATTCTGTTTATACAAAAAGGATTACAGACCTGCTGACCGAAGATCCTGCCAGAATTGGTTTGAAGGTAGCGGAAGTTCTTATTAGGCAGGATTAACTGTGCAATGATTAACAATAACGCAAATCTGTGGGGCATTGTTTATCTGATCCTCACATTTTCGGATGTCCTGCCTGGCTGAAACAAATAGTTCATAATACATGTGATGTGCAGTTTTTGCATTGTATTCATATTTGAGGAAAAAGGGGTATTTATTACGAGGTTTATTACAGCCGTTGCAGGCATAAGGAGCTTTGCTGATCTGGCGGCATAATTCAGGCCCAAGCTGTCACAGACTTTATTGCAGATTTTGCAGGAACGGCAAAAGGTATCACAAAGAGACTTTTTTCAAGCATTGGTTTTCCGACACCAAAACTTGTGGATGCGGGAGGCCATAGCAAGAGTAAACTCTACATTAGATATGAGAAGTAGGATTTACAAATGTAATTCAGATATTAATAATTTATCTGAAAACCGCTTTAAATCAAACGGCATATATGGTATTATATAAAAACACCGGCGGCCGGGCATGTGTAAGAGTCTGTCAGCCGCAATTGATTTTTTCCCGCGAGCAACGAGCCAAGTGGATATTTGGCGATTGCCGCGGGGCTTTTATTTACCAATTCAAATAATATCTCATATAATCTGTCCGGATCGGACAACACTCTCAACTAATTTTTAGTTAAGCATTATGAATCAGATAATAAGATACATCAGATAGTAAGATACGGTTGCCCGGTGACGGATTTTCAGCTATAATTGTATGGAAGACAGGCATCTGCACATGGCTTACGGAACAGGAGGCCGTGTGGATAAACACGAACAGAAAGAAAAAGGTAAACAGACAGAGACAAAGAAAAGCCCGGAAAAAAGGGAACAAACCGGGGAAAAAGGAAAAGCCAGGGCGCGGGAACAGACGGAGGTACAGGAAATCAACCACGAGGACCTGGCTTTGAAAACGGCCGCCCAGTACTTTGGAGAGGAGCTGCTGCCCTTATTGGGAATAACGGCGGAGGTAAGATATGCGGCGCCTACCGAAAATGTCAGGCTTGAGGCAAGGCAGATGTACCAGGATTTCAATTATATTACTTCGGGAGGAACGTGGATACATCTGGAGTTTGAAAGTGATTCCGTCACAAGGGAAGATCTGAGACGTTTCCGGGAATATGAAGCGGCTACAAGCCGCACATTCCAGGTGGCAGTGATTACATATGTAATCTGTTCCTCAAATGTCAGGAAATTAATGAACAGACTGGCGGAAGGAATCAATGTTTACCAGGTAAATATTATACGCCTGAAGGATAAAAATGCAGACAGTTTAATTTCCGGTCTGGAGAAAAAACAGAAGCAAGGGGAACCGTTGGGAAAAGAGGATCTGGTACCTTTGCTTTTAACCCCGCTCATGTCAGGCCGGCTGAATATCGGGGACAGGATTATCAGAAGCATTGAACTGCTGCAGGGTTCCAGAGCTTCCGTGACGGAAACCGAACTGGAAAAAATGTATGCAGTATTGTACACACTTGCGGATAAGTTTTTAGGTGTGGAAGATTTGAGTAAAGTAAAGGAGCGGATTGCGATGACTAAGTTAGGGACGATGCTGTTTAATGATGGGATTGAGAGAGGCAAGGCGGAAGGAAAAGCAGAAATAGTAGCCATCATCCGGAAAAAGGCAGAAAAAGGACTTGATGTACAAAATATTGCGGAAGCCATGGAGCTGGATCCGGTTTATGTAAAAAGGATTACAGATTTGCTGACAGAAGCTCCTGCCAGAACTGATTTGCAGGTAGCAGAAATTCTTATTGGACAGGAATAACCGCTGCAAAGACTTCTGACAGCGCAAATGGTTCTCTGCCACAAATGCGCTGCAGTATATGCGGAAGATTTATTTCACAGCGGTATCTGTAGTTTGATTTAATAGGGAAAATGAACAAAATCACAGCTCCTGTTTTGTAAAAAAAAGAGAAAGCGGAAGCGTTTCCCAAAAGGAGATTGACTTCCGCTTTTTATCGTGCTAAGCTGAATTCCAGAACAGGATAGCGATTGTGAAAGCATGCTAAACCTATATACAGAAATATGTTTGGAAGCAGGTGTTTCCGGATTTATTTGTGTATGTAGGTTTTTTTGTATTCAAAACTTCAGAACTGTCAGGAGGATGGGGATATGCAGATATACAAGATTCTCAACAATAATGTGGCGGTGGTGCTGGATGAAAATGGCCGGGAAAAAGTCGTAATGGGAAGAGGAATCTGCTTCAAAAAGAAGGCGGGTCAACTGATTCCCGATGAAATAATCGATAAGACCTTCTTCCTTTCCGGTTCGGAGGCCAACAGCAAATTTCAGGCGCTGATACAGGATATTCCCATGGAACACATTGCCATCGGGGAAGAAATAATTTCCCGTGCCAGGGAACAGCTGGGTAAAAAGCTCAGCGACATGTTGTACATATCCCTGATTGATCATGTCCATACCTCTATCGTCCGTTTCCTGGACGGGATAACGGTAAAAAATGTGCTTCTATGGGATATCCGGCGATTTTACAGGGATGAATTCCAAATCGGCCTGTGGGCGCTTGAACTGATTGAAGAAAAATGCAAGGTACGCCTGCCGGAGGATGAAGCCGGATTTATTGCGCTCCATCTGGCAAATGCCCAGATGGACGAAGACGTGATGCATAATATGTATGAAATTACAAGGATAATGCAGGAAGTGGTCAATATAGTAAAATATTATTTCCATGTGGATTTTGACGAGGATGATGTGTATTATTACCGGTTTATCACGCATCTGAAATTTTTTGCCAAGCGTTTGATTGAACGGCGGACCTATGAGGATGAGGGCGATGATCTGCTGGAGGTAATCAGAAATAAATATCAGGATACATACCGCTGTGTGGAAAAAATCACGCAGTTTATCATGAAGAAATATGAGTACCGGCTTTCCAGGGAAGAGCAGCTTTATCTGACAATTCATATTGAACGGGTGATTCATAAAGCAAAGGGATAATGCATAAGGCAAATGGATGATTGTGACAATAACAGTACATGGCAGGACAGTTACTTAAAAGGACACGTACGCCGGGATGGTGACATTTGGTTGGCCAAACCTTCATCAATATAATTATTTATAAAATGGAGGAAAAAAGAATGGGCAAGTACGAAAATCTGGCAAAAGAAATCGTCAGGAATGTGGGCGGAAAAGAAAACGTCAGCAGTCTGACACATTGTATTACAAGGCTTCGCTTCAAACTGAAGGAGGAAAGCCTGGCAAAGGATGATGTCATCAAAAATATGGACGGGGTTGTGACCGTTATGAAAAGCGGCGGCCAGTATCAGGTAGTAATAGGGAATCATGTGCCTGAGGTATATGCGGAGGTAATGCCGTTGCTGGGGCTGGAGGAAGGCAGTGCAGATAAGGCGGATGAGACGCCGTCGGGAAATCTGTTTAACCGTGCAATTGATATTATTTCAGGAATTTTCCAGCCGATTCTGGGTATTATGGCGGCCTGCGGTATGGTGAAGGGGCTGAATGCCCTGTTTGTGGCGCTGGGGTGGTATCCGGAAACCTGCGGCGGATATCTTGTGTTAAATGCCATTGGTGACGGCCTGTTCCATTTCCTGCCGCTGTTTCTTGGGTATACTGCTGCGAAAAAATTCCGGTTGAAACCGATGATAGGGCTGGTAATCGGCGCGATTATGTGTTATCCCACCGTACAGGCCGGAACGCTTTCGGCAGGAGGGCAGGTGCTGTATACACTGTTTTCCGGAACGATGTTTGAATCCGCCGTATATACTGATTTTTTCGGCATTCCCATGATAGCCATGGATTACACAGGCACGGTGATTCCTGTTATTTTTGTAGTTTATTTTGCTTCCAAATGTGAAAAATTCTTTAATAAATTTATTCCTGATCTGGTAAAATTTTTCTTTGTGCCGATGCTTACGCTTATGGTGAGCATTCCGGCAGGCTTCCTGTTGATTGGGCCGCTGGCAACCTTTGGTTCTACGCTGATTGCCCAGGGGGTTATGACGGTGCGTAACTTCAGCCCGATGCTGGCCGGCGCGCTGGTTGGGCTGACCTGGCAGATTCTTGTTATTTTCGGACTTCACTGGGGGTTTATTCCGGTGTATATCAACAACATTATGACCAACGGCTATGACAATGTAATGATGCCTTTTTTTGCCTGTACCTTTGCCACATCGGCGGTGGTTCTTGCAATCTTTTTCAAAACAAAGAACAGACAGCTGAAGGAAATGGCGCTGCCTAATTTTATTTCCGGTATTTTTGGGGTGACCGAGCCTGCCATTTACGGAATTCTCCTTCCGTTAAAAAAGCCGTTTATTATCAGCTGTATTGCCGGCTGTATCGGCGGCGGTTTTTATGGGGCTTTTAATTTCCGTAAATTTATGATGGGCGGCATGGGGATTTTTGAATTCCCGGCCATGATTGAGCCTGACGGCGGGATGGGAAATCTGATTGTGGCCCTGGCAGGTGTGGTGATTACTATGGTGATTGCTTTTGCGGCAACTATGATTTTTTATAAGGATGATAAGAAAACGGCAGAAGAAACGGCGACAGGAGATCGTAGAGCGGAAGGCGGATCGGTGGAAGCTGAGGGAGCATCTGAGACAGTACCTGAGACAGACGGGGTAGGGAAAAAGGCGGAGAAACGGGCCGCCCTGCTTCATCAGACGCAGCTTTACAGTCCGCTCAGAGGAAGGGTGCTGAAGCTGGAAACGCTGAAGGATGATGCTTTTGCGTCCGGTGTGCTGGGAAAAGGTGTTGGGATTTGGCCGGAGGAGGGGAATGTGTATGCGCCTGCGGACGGCGTGGTTTCCGTACTTTTCCCGACGCTGCATGCCATTGGTTTTTCGACGGACGAGGGCGTGGAGCTCCTGATCCATATCGGTCTGGATACCGTCCAGCTGAATGGGGAAGGTTTTCAGGCCAGGGTTGCGCAGGGAGACCGGGTGAAAAAAGGACAGCTTCTGATGAGCTTTGACATGGCGTTTATCGAGGAAAAAGGATATTGCCTGGAAACGCCTGTGCTGGTAACTAATTCAGACGACTATCTTGAGGTGGTGGAAACTGCCGCAGAGCATGTGGCGCAGGGCGATGTGCTGCTGAAGGTGTTAAAATAAGAGAGCGGAGGTGGCGATATGGGATTTCCAAAAGATTTTTTATGGGGCGGCGCTACGGCGGCAAACCAGTGTGAAGGCGGTATATTTGAAGGCGGAAGAGGACTGGCAAATGTGGATGTGTGCCCTGCGGGGCCGGATCGGAGCGCCGTGCTTGCCGGGCACAGGGAAATGCTTGCCATGGACGGCTCCCACAGGTATCCTGCGGCGGAAGCGGTTGACATGTATCATCACTTCCGGGAGGACATCCGGCTCTTTGGTGAGATGGGATTTAAAACCTACCGGCTGAGTATTTCCTGGACCCGTATTTTCCCGGAGGGAGATGAAACGGAGCCGAATGAAGAGGGGCTGCGGTTTTATGAGGAGATTTTTAAGGAATGCAGAAAATATGGGATCCGGCCCCTGGTGACGATCTGTCATTTTGACTGTCCCATCGGACTGATCCGTAAGGTAGGGGGCTGGAGGAGCCGGGAGATGATCGGGCACTACCTCCGTCTGTGCGAGGTGCTGATGAAACGGTACCGGGATTATGTGACATACTGGCTGACCTTCAATGAAATCAATATGATTCTGCATGCGCCGTTTCTGGGAGCGGGGCTTGTATTTGCAGAGGGAGAAGATGAAGAGCGGACCAAATACCAGGCTGCGCATCATGAACTGATTGCCAGTGCGCTGGCGACCCGTATGGCTCATGAAATCAACCCGGAAAACAGGGTGGGCTGCATGTTTGCCGCAGGAAGCGCTTATCCTTTTTCCTGCCGGCCGGAGGATGTCTGGGAGGCGCTGCTTACGGACCAGGAAAATTACTTTTTCGTGGATGTGCAGGCCAGAGGCTATTACCCCTCCTATGCAGTAAAAAGGCTTCGAAAAAAAGGGATTTTTCCCCGGATGGAGCCTGGAGATGAAGATATCCTGAAGCGGGATACGGTGGATTTCATTTCTTTTTCCTATTATAACAGCAGGTGCATCGCAGCGCCCGGCAGCGCAACAGAGGAGGCGGAGGGAAATCTTTTCCGTTCCGTGAAGAATCCGTACCTGAAGTTCAGTGAATGGGGCTGGCCGATAGATCCCATGGGACTGCGGATTACCTTAAACCAGGTTTACGACCGTTACCAGAAACCGTTGTTTGTGGTGGAGAATGGTCTGGGCGCGCAGGATGTGCCGGATGAAAACGGCCGTGTAGAGGATGACTACCGCATTGATTACCTCAGAGAGCATATCCGGGCCATGAAAGCGGCGGTGGAGGAGGACGGCGTGGAGCTTATGGGCTATACCTCCTGGGGGTGCCTCGATCTGGTGAGCGCCTCCTCAGGAGAGATGAAAAAGAGATACGGCTTTATCTATGTGGATAAGCAGGACGATGGAAGCGGGACGTACGCCCGGAGTAAAAAGAAATCCTTTGACTGGTACCGGAAGGTGATAGCTTCCAATGGGGAGATGCTGTAAAGAAAGGCAGTATTTTGGTTATAAGTAATTTTTGGCAGACTATAACCAACAGCATAATTGTGGTATACTTCATATTGTCAGGAAAACAGGATGGAAAACTTGCATTATAATGACTGGCTTCCGGAAGAAGGCAATACGGATATCCGAAATTACGGAATTGCTTTCTTTAAAAAGCTGTGCAGGATGATGGACAGCTTTAAAATTTATGACAAAACGGCCTGGGAATAGAAAATAATATGATTCAAACTAACATAAAGCACAGACCAGGCTGAAAGGAGAATACAATGAAGAAAGAAGTGGCATTGCCGGCTCCCTTATTCCGGGATCCGATTTATGACTGCCCCACAGACCCCACGATTATCTGGAACAGGGAAGAAAAACAGTGGTATCTTTTTTATACGCAGAGAAGGGCCGCGGATACTTCCACAGGAGTTTCCTGGGTACATGGTACGAAAATCGGCATCGCTGTCAGCAAGGACGGCGGAAAATGGCTTTACAGAGGAACCCTGGAAGGCCTGGATATTGAAAAAGGGCACAATACCTTCTGGGCGCCGGAAATCCTGTGGGCGGAAGGCTGTTACCATATGTATGTATCTTATATTACCGGTATCCCTACTGATTGGGAATATCCCAGGCAGATGCTGCATTATACCTCGGACGATCTGTGGGACTGGGAATTTCAGGGGAGAATAGATCTGAATTCCCAGCGGGTGATTGACGCCTGCGTATACGAGGTCGCCCCGCATCAGTATAAGATGTGGTATAAGGATGAGGAAAAGGAAAGCAGAACCTATGCAGCCGTCAGCAGTGATCTGTACCATTGGGAGGTTCTGGGAGAAGAGGTTTCCGACTGCGCGCAGGAGGGCCCGAACGTGTTTGAGCTGGACGGCATAAAATGGATGATATCTGATTACTGGCACGGACTTGCGGTATACCGTTCCGAGGATTTCGCACATTGGAGCAGATGTGCGGATATCCTGGAGAAATCCGGTACCAGACCTTTGGACAGGGGCCTGGGGCATCATGCGGACGTACTTGTAAAGGACGGCCGCGCCTTCCTCTTTTATTTTTGCCATCCCTATGCAGGAGAGGATGAGGCAGAAAGAGCGGCGATGGAAAATCTGCCGAAAAGCATCCGCAATAACGCAGTGGTTCAGGCCGCGGAGCTGAAGGTGAAGGCCGGACAGCTGGTGTGTGACAGGAACGCGCAGGTAGTATGGGAAATGGAAGAATGATTTTTTCTTGCGGAGAGGCGCATAAACCTGATTCAGGCTGGCCAGGCGGGAATAATCCAACGCGGAAGGTTCGTCCCCGGTGTCGGCGGCAAAGGAAAAATCACATCTGTACATAACCGATATACTGACTGTTGAGAAAGGCGGAGGTCTGAAACTGGGATATTGATAATTATATAAAAAGACGGCTGGTTTTAAAAATGTATATGATCTATAATAGAAATAATACAAAATATTGATTGATAATAATCAAATTCTATATTATTTACGAACGTGGAGAAGCACTATGCAGAAGAAAATCATGCCGATCATTCTGATCGTGGCTTTGCTGGTTACAGGACATCTTTCCCTGATTTCAATCCATGGGCTGCAGGGAAACAGCCGGGTAATTAATTACACCGGAGTAGTGAGGGGAGCTACCCAGCGTCTGGTCAAGCAGGAGCTGAACGGTCAGCACAATGATGCTCTGATTAAACGCCTGGACGGGATCCTTGCGGAGCTTGCCACAGGGGAAGGCGGGAACAATTTGATCCGGCTGGATGATGATGATTTTCAGCGTCTGGTCGCCCGGATGCAGGAGGAATGGGAAAGCCTGAAGAAAGAAATTGTAAAAGTGCGCCAGGGAGAAAGCAAAACAGCCCTTTATGAGCTGAGCGAGGATTATTTTTCCCTGGCGGACCGGGCGGTCAGCGCGGCGGAGGAATGTTCGGAGCGGCGGGTTGAGGAGGCGAAGAATGTGCTTCTTGCCCTGAATGGCGTATTTATGGTGCTTGCAGGGCTGCTTGCCTGGCTGGGGGCGATTCAGTCCAGACGGCAGCTGGAGCTGCAGAAAGCAGAGGATGAAAACCGCAGAAAGAGCGAGAACCTGGCGCGCATGGCGCTGGAACTGCAGGCGCCCATGGATGAAATTTCAGAGCTTATGTATATTTCGGATACGGAGAATTATGAACTGCTCTTTTTGAATGAAGCGGGAAGGAAGCTGTTTGGTGTAACCGAGCTGAAAGGGCAGAAGTGCTACAAGGTCCTGCAGGGAAAGGAGAGCCCCTGTGAGTTCTGTACCACCTGTTTGCTGAAAGACGGAGAAAATTATACATGGGAGCATACGAACCCCATTACGAAAAAGCATTATCTGTTAAAGGACAGGCGGCTCCAGTGGGCGGGCAGGCCTGCAAGGATTGAAATTGCATTCGATATCACAGAAGCGGAAGCGGAAAAGCAGACGCTGAAATACATGCTGGACGGGGAAATGATGCTGATGGAATGCGTCCGTACTCTTTACCAGAAGCATGATATTGAGCAGTCCATTCCCATGGTGCTGGAGCATCTGGGACAGTTCCTTGGCGCGGAACGGACATATCTGGTTTTGTTACATGATTCTATGCTGTATAATGATTATGAATGGTGTGCTCAGGGAGTTGAATCCCAACAGAAAATGCTTCAGGGGATCCCTCTGTCGGCCATTGACTGCTGGAAGCCGATCTTCAATGCGCAGGAATGCGTTATCATGGAAGACATTTCGGTCCTGAAGGATTCGTATCCGGAGGCCTATGAGCTGCTGCGGATACAGAATATTCACAGCCTGGTGACAGCCCCCATGGAGCAGGATGGCAGCTTCAAGGGCTGTATCTGTGTGGATAATCCTCCTGCGGAACAGATGCGCAGTATAGTTCCGCTTCTGCAGACCCTGTGTTATTTTATCATGCTGACCTACCGACGGACCGAGTCGGAGCTGCAGCTTTCCCGGTTAAGCTATTATGATACACTGACCTCCTTTTATAACAGAAACCGGTTTATCAAGGATTCCGAGGAGCTTTCCATGTGTGGCAGGGCGGTAGGGATTGTGTTTCTGGACGTAAATGGCCTGAAGGATATAAATGACCGTTACGGACACACCTGTGGGGATAAAATGCTGATCGAATGCGCGCGTCAGATGAGGGAAGTGTTCCGTGAGGCGGATTATTATCGTATCGGCGGTGATGAATTCGTCATTATCTGCCAGGGCATCGACAGGGAGGCTTTTGATACAAAGGTGGCCGCGCTGCGTTATCAGTTCAGTATTAATACGATCTGTAAGGCCGCCATCGGTTCCGAGTGGTCCTCTCAGTTTACGGATATACAGCAGCTTATTTCCGGTGCGGATGCCATGATGTATAAGGATAAAAAAGATTTTTACCGGAAAAATTCCACCTCTAACCGCTACCGGCATCACAGCGATGAAGCGCTGCAGCTGTCTGATCCTGAGGTGCTCCGGGAAGAAATCCTGAAGGACCGTTTTGAAGTGTTCTTCCAGCCGAAGATAGCGGCCTCCAGCCGCTGTGCTGTGGGGGCGGAGGCTTTAATCCGCTATCGGCCGCAGTCCGGAACTCTGGTGATGCCGGGGAATTTCCTTCCATTGCTGGAGGAAAGCAAGACGATAAGCCAGATTGATTTTTATGTGTTTAAGTTCGTCTGCTCCAGGATTAAGGAATGGCTGGATAAAGGAAAGACACTGGTTCCAATCTCCGTGAATTTTTCCCGTAGCTCTCTGGCGCAGCCGGATTTTGTGGAACGGCTTAATTCATTATGCCGTAATTACGGTGTGGACAAAAAGTATCTGGAAATAGAGATTACGGAAACCATACAGGAAGCGGACGGCATGGATTTCAGGACATTGATTAATGAGCTGCGTCAGTCCGGCTTTATTGTTTCAATAGATGATTTCGGTACGGAATATGCGAATCTTGCGCTGCTGTCCAATGTGGATTTTGATGTGCTGAAGCTGGACAGAAGCCTGGTGTATGATGTGGCTCACAATTCCAGGGCACGGACCGTAGTGGAATCCATTATAGAAATATGCAGAAAGATGAATATCCAGGTAGTGGCAGAGGGAATTGAGACGGAGGAGCAGCTTACGGTGCTGCGCGCATGCGGCGTGGAGCTTGCGCAGGGCTTCCTTTTCAGCAGGCCGGTGCCCCTTGAGGAATATGAGAAGAAATATCTTTTCCAGCAGACGGAGGGAAACGAATCGGAAGATAATTAATAACAATAAAAAAGACATTCCGGAGAATGCCTTTTTTATTGTCGGATCCGTGTAAAGGAAATACAGGAAAACCTGCGGAAAGGGATAATTACACTACAGTAAAGCCTTTGGCCGCAAGACATGCTTCTACCTCATAGGTATCCTCTGTATGGAAAATAAGGATGGGCTTTCCTGAATCACGGTTAAAGGAAAGGTAGACGTAATCCACGTTGATATTGCTTTCGGATAATGCCAGCAGCAGATTGTGAAGGTTTCCCACCTCGTCGGCAACCTCCACTCCGGTCACATCGGTAAGACGGCACAGGTAGCCGGCATTTTCCAGGGCCAGGGCGGCTTTTTCGGGAGCGGATACCACCATGCGGATAATGCCATATTCCGCGCTGTCATTGGTAACGGAGCCGAGGATGTTGATCTGCTCATTTTTTAATATTCCGGTAATATCCTGCAGGGTTCCTTTATTGTTCTGTGCAAAGAGAGATAGCTGTTTCATCATAGATTTATTTCCTCCTGGAGTTTTATGGAAAGAGGCAGCTGTTCAGTTACTTTGGAGATATAAAAATGTTCTTTTATATTATACATTATTTTTCCGGAGGGAGGGAAGAAAATTTATCAACGGTACAAAAAGCAGTATTGTGGAAATAAGAAAGTGTAAAGAAACAGGAGAAAATTTGATTGCGCTTTTATGCGCTGAAAGGGGTAAGTGATGGAATATCCGTTTTCTGTCAGAGATATTATTATAAGTGATCCTTTTATTTTAGCGGATCCGGTCAGTAAAAAGTATTATACATATGCGGCGGTATTCAATCCGGAAAGATTTCCGGATTTGAAGTTCCCGGGGTGTTTTTATGCTCTGGAAAGTGAGGATCTGGTCCATTGGAGCAATCCCATAAAAGTGTTTGACAGCGATGAAACAGGTTTTTGGGCGAAGCTGGATTATTGGGCGCCGGAATGTCATATGTGGAAGGGAAAATATTATCTGATTTCTTCCTTCCGTACGGAAGGAAGCTACAGAAAATGTCAGTGCCTGGTAAGTGATTCCCCGCTGGGGCCGTTTGTGCAGCTGCGGCAGGAAGCGGTAACGCCGCCTGACTGGCAGTGTCTGGATGGGACGCTGTATGTGGATCTTCATGGAAAACCGTGGATGGTTTTTTGTCACGAATGGCTTCAGGTAGGAGACGGGCAGATTGCTGCCGTTCCTTTGTCCGATGACCTCTCGGAGGCTGTGGGTCCGCCGGAAGTACTGTTCCGGGCGTCCGACGCTCCCTGGAGAGGAAGCTTCTGCAGGCACAGCGGCTATGTGACGGACGGTCCTTTCCTGTACCGGATGAAGGACAATTCCCTGCTTATGCTCTGGTCCAGCTTTACGGAAAAAGGATATGCCACCGGTTATGCGAAAAGCAAATCCGGAGAAATCCACGGGCCGTGGATCCAGCGTCAGGAACCGCTGTATTTCCTGGACGGCGCTCATTCCATGCTGTTCCATACCTTTGACGGCAGACTGATGATGTCGCTTCACTGTCCGAATATCCATACCAAAAAGAAAATTCTTCTGTTTGAGATGGAAGAAAAGGACGGGGAGCTTTACATCCTCAATGAGATTACAGGGAACTGGTATCAGAATGCAGGAGGAAATGCGGCGGGATATTTGTATCATGAGCCGTGCAGGGAGGAGATACGCTTCAGTGGGAAGGCGGAGGAATAGTCCCGCATTTCTTTTTTCATCTGCTGCATCCCTTTTGCAGCAGCCATTCCAGCGCTTCTGTCAGTGAGCTTACCTTTTCAAAAACGCAGGGCGCATACTTGCCGTAGCGATCCAGAAGCAGCGGCTTTATGCCGGCCTTTTGTGCCCCCAGCGCATCGGAACGCAGGGAATCCCCAATGTGGATCACTTCTTCCGGGAGGCAGCCGCTTACCTCCAGCGCCTTTTTGAAAATTCGTGCATCCGGTTTATAGGCTCCTGACATTTCGCTGGAAACCAGGCCGGCAATTGGTACATCCAGGCGGCGCAGCCCTTCCTCCAGGTACAGGGTATCATTGCTGCTGACCACGAAGACGGGTACCGGACAGTTTTGCAGGAATGGAACCGCATCCCCAAAGGGCGGGGAGCAGGTCCAGTGTTTTGTGAGCATTTCGCAAAGCATATGGGCATCATCTGTGAATTGAAAGTGTTCCATAGCCAGCAAAAATGTCCGGTATGCAATTTCATATTCTGTTTTATATTCATTCTTATTACATTCTTCCAGAAGCTCATCATGTCTGAAAAACCACCAGGCCGCCACTTCTGATGGTTTTGTTGCCTTACTCTGTTTAAAACAGCGGCCAATGACGGCATTGGCATATTCGCTTTCTTCCTGCACCAGGGTTCCCATATAATCAATAAAAACAGCGCGTATCATATCTTTCCTCCTAAATATAGTTCATTCTTTTTCCTGCCGGAACAGACCTTCTTCATGGAACAGCCTGCAACGGAGAGGACGGCTTTATTCAGGGAACGCGCCTTTACCGGACAGATCTGAATGCAGCGCATACAGGAGATGCAGCGGTTTTTGTCCGTTTGCTCAGGGTGGCTGTCCGGAATCGCGCCCACGGGACATGCTTTGGCGCAGGCACCGCAGCCGGTACAGGCTTTACCAGCCTTCGGCTTGAGCGGAATGCCTTTGTATTCCCGGTAGGGGCGGCTGCCGGGCAGCGCCGGGGCAGACACCGCTGCACTGCTGCTGCAGTCTGCTGCCGGGCGCAGGAGTTCTTGAATCTGGCGGACGAATTTTCTCAGTTCAGCTTTGTCCTGGGTGTCCGGGCGGCCTGTGCCGTACTGATGCATGATGGAATGCTCCGTAACGGCGGCGATTGCTGCAACAGGGCAAAAACCGCTGTGTTCCGCCGCTTCCTGCAGCTCCAGCAGTGTATCGTCATAGGCACGGTTTCCGTATGCTGCGACTAGAACGGCAGGGGGGGGGCCGGGCCTCAGCCGCGGCAGGCGCTTTCAGTCCC
>OBAB01000051.1_pt1 | contig 103537 bp, 84 predicted proteins | sample 1516501 | NCBI WGS metagenome assembly OBAB01 (sample SAMEA2579906, study PRJEB22360) | human gut metagenome
CACGCCGATAACTCCGCAAGCACAGCAGCTGCGGAGCCGCCGACAATTATGGCCAGATAAGCTTCACCGAACACCATGGCCCGGGTACAGATGGCTTCAGCGGCTACGACAGTTCTACTCATTCCTACGATAAATTGACCTGTGGGAAGACGAATGCCACTTTTATCGGCTGGGATGTAGGCTGCGGAATGGTAGACGGGCAGATTATTGCAGCGCATATTATTTATGATCAGTCCGCAATTCCTTCAAATTTATCCTCTATGCAACAAAAACCTGAAAATTATATACCCAAAGTATATGACGATTATGTAATGACAGGTGGTTCCGGCCATGGCAGCCAGGAGAAACCGGAGGAAGGAACTCCTGCCGAAGAAGAAAATGATTCCGAAAAAGAAACTTCAACTGAAACAGAAGAAACTTCCAGGCCGGAAACGGAAACACCTACAGAAACAGAAAATACAATTGAAACTGAATCCTCAATGGAAACGGAATCCTCCGCTGAAACAGAAATAGGTACCGAACAGTCCTCTTCTTCTGCCCCAGAAACAGAAGAAGCTAAACCCGAAGAAAACGTCTCCTCCGGAACAGTTACCGAATCAGAAGCATCAACAGTGTCCGAAACAGAATAACTCTGTCTTCAAAACAAATGCGGAAATTACCTGCGATTATTTTCCGCATTTGTTTTAAGGAGGTGATGCCTTAAGAACTTAACCTAACCAGTCAATCACAATAAAAAGGAGGTCCCATGAAAAAATTCTTACCCATTCCCGCAGTGTTTCTTGCTGCAGCGTCTGTTGTCGCATTTATTCTTTTTAAAAGGAGACAGAATCATGCATAAAACAAAACATACCTTAAAAGCCAAAGCATTTTCCACAATATGCAAGGCCAAAAACATCCTAAAAAGCGAAAAAGGAGACTTCTATATCTCCGATGGTGTAAAAATCATAATCGCCGTTGTTTTAGGCGCTCTTCTGCTTGCCGCCCTTACAGCTATCTTCAACGATACGGTCATCCCAAGAATTACAAGTGAAATCGAGGCTTTATTCGGATAAAGCTCCCGGATCCTGAAAGGAGGTGATACTCATGGACCCAGTTCTTAGTGTCAGCTATGAAACAATTGCCCTCTTTTTTGAAGCGGCCGAAGGCAACTACCGGAATGCCATGTACATTTTATGCAGCTGTCCCAGGGAAAGAAATGGCAGATGCGGTGACTTTCTTTTTATTCCCGGCCATGACTGTATACCTATTTTACTTCCCTGTTCAGATGCTGAAGCATTCCTTAACACACAAATAGACAGCACCGACTGCGCCGGCATATTAAGCAGCAGAACCTTTTTCCGGTTATATCATAAATGGCTGGAGCTCATTATAGATTCTGACCAGATTTGCCCTTTAAAGCAGATATTGCCCCTCCTGAATCAGGAGAGAATTGCCAAAAATTGGTGATTTAGAACCAAACTACTTAAAAACCTGTTTCCCTCCCATTGGTTTCCCCTCCCGCTTTCCTTACAATATCCTTATACAATACTTAATCACTCATCGCTGCGGAAAGGAGGCAGCTAACATGAAGCACAAAGAGAAACCGCAAACTATAAAATGTCCCTACTGCGGCCGCACCGCTGTATTGCGTAAAGCATCCGATATTTATGCAAAGGCTCTGGATGAATATCTGTATGTTTGCTCCGGGTATCCGGAATGCAATTCCTACGTCGGTGTTCATGCCGGTACGCTCCGTCCCAAGGGGACCCTGGCCAATGGTGACCTGCGTCATAAGCGAATCGAGGCCCACCGGATATTTGATGCGATATGGAAACATAAAATCATGTCTAAACAAAATGCCTATCGCTGGATGCAGGATATCTTCTCCCTCTCCAGCAAACAGGCACATATCGCTCAGTTTTCAGAATACCGCTGTGACTGCCTGATACTGGAATGCCGGAAGGTATTGCACAATAACAATATAACACTTGCCTGATATCAGAAAGGAAAGGGGGAACCGATAATGACTGAGCAGGAAAAAACATTGGTGATTGATAACCTGGATTTAGTAAGAAATACGATTGTAGGAGTTATATCCCGGAATGAATCCGTTCAGGGAATGGGTTATGACGATCTCTTTCAAACCGGCTGTGAAGCGCTCTGCCATGCCGCTATAAACTATCAGGCAAAAAGGGGGGCCTCCTTTCGTACCTTTGCATCCCTGGTCATCCGCAACCGGCTGCTCTCCCACTGCCGTGTCGTTAACCGGCTGCAGGCACCCTTAGAATATTTGGAAGAACCGCTCCATGATACAGAAGGGGCCACCTTAGGTGATACTCTCGTCTGTGCCGCAACTGATACTCAGAAAATAGAGGATTGGGGCATGATTCAGATCCTTTTGGATGCGCGAAAGAACTACAGAGGGATTGCCCAAAAAGGGATTGATGCTCTCTGGATGCGATGTATGGGGCATACAAGTATGGAAATTGCATCCTATTATGGGGTCAGGCCCAATCACATCTCCGCCTGGATTTCCCGGGCCGGAAGCAAATTACGGAATGACAGACGCTTCAGCTGCCTGTAAGAAAGGAAGGATTTAATTATGATGACGCTTTATACCGCAGTAGGACGATACAAAATGAACGGGAAGGGGCTTCCGCTTGTGACTGCAGGCGGACGTGAATGTGCCCTTACTCCCCATGAACTCATCCTTTGGTCCAGCCTTGCCTTCCGTATTCTTACCTATGATGAACTTAAGGGGGCTTTCTATAAAAAAGAACAGGAACTGCATATTATGGGAGAACTGGATTTTGATCATTATCTCAACCGGCTCATCATGCGAAGGCTGATTGCTTCCGGCCGGGAATGTACTGGCGTTGATGCCCTCTATGACCTTCTCGGCCGCCTGTATCTGCAGTCCTCCCATACCGGTTTTCCAGCAAAGGTTCTCGCTTTTCTAAAACTGCGCCTGTGCCATGGCATCTCTGTCAGACAGGCTGCTTCTGTTTTTCGCTCAGAAAAATTAGAACCAATGGAAAAGCAGCTCATTTCCTTATTGAACAGGCAAATGCTCTCTACCGCTGAGTTAATTCAATGTGCCCAAAAGGACATTAAGCAGTTAAAAAATAACGATGAGCTGATGGAGTGCCTGTATCAGGATGATGACACTGATTGTGAATCTCTTATTATTGAAAGCCGCTTTTCTGAAACCAGCATCCCTGTCCTGACGGCCATTACCAATCTGTATCTTAAACAGCAGGTTGTATTTGATATTTTGTAAGCAGAAGGATAACGAAGAACTGAAAAAACAAGCACATGAACTGTTTTCCGATTTGGGATTCCATATGACAACTGCTCTGATAGTATTTGTAAAGCAAGCTGTCCGGGAACATACAATCAGGAGCAGCATACGGGACGCAGCCGGGGAGTATTCAAAAAGGCGGCTCGGATGCAGATTGGTAAGGACAGAGAGACGTTAAATTATGCATAGAGTGGCGATTCTTCAGGCCATGTGGTATACTGTAACCAATGATATAAAGGCAAAGGAGATGATTCCGCTGTTGGTAAAAGCAGATAAAAAATGGGATTATGCACTTGGTATGATTAAAGTGGATGGTTTGGAGCCGACGCCTGAAATGAAGGAATTAATTAAAAAAGAAAAACGGGGCGAGATTTCCATGGAAGAAGTAAAAAAGGCCCTTGACCGCAAATATAAAATGAAACCGTAGTCGTCACCATCTAAGCTAAGCCGTCCTTATGTAAAACTTACGACAAATATTAGAGCTATCGGGAATTGATGGCTTCAATAAAGGAGGGTGTGACCGATGTCGGTCACACCCTCCTTCTCATAAATTTATCTCCGTTATCGCTAATGCATCCTTCTCTTTTTAATATTCATTACTCAGTAAAAAATCTGCAATGTGCATGGTCTTGATCCCTTCGTAGTTACCACCCGCAAAAACGTCTGTCCGCAATACATATTTCGGGTAGTTATCCCGAATATCAAGCAGTCTGCCGTATTCGCGCCGCTCTGTTTCAGGAGAGCCGATCTCCTGGGCTACCTGAATATACACCTTATTTTCCTGCTTCACGGCAATGAAATCTATTTCCGTGTTATCCAGTTTCCCAACGTACACTTCATATCCGCGGCGCAGCAATTCCAGATAGATCACATTCTCCAGCATAGCAGACACACTGTCCGGTGAATACCCCAATACACTGTAACGCAGCGCCGGGTCGGCCAAGTAGAATTTCTCCTGGGTTTTTAAAATTTCTTTGCCCTGTACGTCGAAACGGGAACAGCGATGAAGAATATAGGCACTTTCCAGCTTGCTAAGATAGTTGTAAACCGTTTCGTTATCAATCGAACGATTCTCGCTTTTCAGATACTTGGAAATAGAAGCGGCGGAAAAAGTCCTTCCAACATTATCAAAGGCAAACTTCACTATACGCTCCAGTTGGTCCACCTTTCGAATTTGATTGTGCCTTACAATGTCCGTGAAAATAGTGGAATTGTAAATATCCTTAACGATGGTGTAGACTTCGCTCGATGTATATTTTTGCAGATGGACCGCAGGGAAACCGCCGAGCCGCAGATAATTAGCAAGCTCTGTGCGAGGATCAAGAATTTCCGTGTACTCTTTGCGGAAAAGCATATATTCTGAAAAGGACAAAGGGAAAATGCGGAATGCAATATAACGCCCCGTCAGATAGGTGGATATTTCGGAGGACATCATCCGGGAATTTGAACCGGTCACATAAATGTCTACATCATAATCTGCCATGAGGGAATTTACAACTTTTTCCCATGATTTTACTTCTTGAATCTCATCAAGAAAAAGATAAGTTCTTCCCTCCGAGCACAAGTGCTGTTTCAAGTGGGTGAATAGAGCTTTTGCCGTTTTAATATCCTCATATTCCAGAGAATCAAAGCTATAGTGTAAAATCTGGTCATCGCGGACGCCCCGTTTTTTTATTTCCTCCATCAGCATTCTTAGAATAGTTGATTTTCCACAGCGGCGGATTCCAGTCAGAATTTTGACAAACGGCGTATTCACATAAGCCATAATCTTATCAATGTAAATGGGTCGGTTAATCATAATTAACACCTCCTATCCTTAATAGTATATCGCATATCATTCAAAATATAAATACTTTTTAAGGATATAACCGCAAAACTTTAAGCCAATATAATCGATTTCAGTATAAAACTGGATTAGACTTTGATTTCGTCGCTAATGTAACATCATCTTGTAGCCCCTCCTTTTCGGCGTTTCCGTTACCATTTGATACCCACACTGGTGAAAATATGTGAACCCCTGCTCCATACCAGGTGGGACACGGCCCCAAAGATTTTATAAGCAACAACAAGAAAATATCTAATAATGAAGATATAGCGGCGGGCTGGATAACCGAGGACAATTTTAATCGGATTCTGAAATGCAGCTAAAGCGAGCAGGCGCAGGCTTAAACGCGAATGAATACAACAGAACAGACCCGGAACTATAACGCCGCCGCCCGCCATTTGCCATTTCAACTACTTAGATATGAAACAGTTAATGGCGGGGGCGGCGTTTTTGAGCTTGTATAACTGTGCCTGGGCATTTATTTTTTCATCTACCTATTGAATATTTCATCCACATTAAGCTATAATATGGACGAAAGGGTAAAAGGCTGGACGAAAAGATTCTATCAAAGCCGGGTACGGATATGAGAACATTTGATTATATGAAACTGGCAGACCGGATGTGGGATAGCGAAATTCTTACTTATGTTGCCAAAATTCATGAATATAAGGGACGGCAGGAACTATATGTGCGGCAGAAGCCTGTGGCGTTGGAACGCCTGGTTGAAACTGCACGGATACAAAGTACTGAAAGCTCCAATATAATTGAAGGTATTGTCACCACAGGCACACGAATCAGACAGTTAATGAATGACAAGACCATGCCCAAAAACCGGGATGAGAGTGAAATTGTTGGATATCGGGATGTACTGAATACCATCCATGAGAGCCATAACTATATTCCAGTCAAGCCGGCCTATATTCTGCAGCTGCATCGTGATTTACTAAAACATGCCGGCTTGTCATATGGCGGTCAGTTTAAGAACACACAGAACTATATCAATGAGACAAAACCAGACGGAACTGTAGTGACACGCTTTATTCCGCTGGCTCCTTATGAAACAGAACCAGCGATTGAGGCCATCTGTGAAAGCTATCGTCAGACATTGGCCATGGAGGTCATTGATCCTCTGATTCTGATTCCAACTTTTATCTGCGACTTTTTGTGTATCCATCCATTTAATGATGGAAATGGGAGAATGAGCCGGCTGCTTACCTTATTACTTCTCTATCAAAATGGCTATGAAGTGGGTAAGTATATCAGTGTTGAAAAGAAGATAGAGGAAACCAAGGATGCCTATTACGATGTACTGGGATGCATTGATGCAGGATGGCATGAGGAACAGAATGATCCCACGCCATTCATTAAGTATATGCTTCAAATAATTCTTGCCTGTTATACCGAGTTTGAAGCTAGAGTAGGCCTGATATCCGACGGTCATCGAAGCACGGTCTTTGATGTGGTAAAAGCCTATGTGACCGGAAAAGTTGGTAAATTTACCGGCGCAGAAGTGATTGCTGCTTGTCCCAGCGGAAGCCGCTCTGCTGTGCTGGGAGCATTGAAACGACTTACCGATGAGGAGCTCATTGTGAAATGCGGAACCGGACGCAGAACCTTTTATGTACGGAAGGACGCTATGGAATGATAGGGTTTCGTCCAGCTATGAAAGCTTTCGTCCAAATGAAGCAATGAAATAGATGATAATTAAATAAGTATGGATGAAGGACCGTTTCTTTCATCTTGTGCATAGCCAGTCAGTTGACCGATTATCAACTTTCTGGCTATTTTCGTACTTAAAATCAGGCAAAAGCACATGAACCGATTGAATGATAGGTGCTAATCATTTCAAACAATCCACAGAATAACACAAATGAGTTGATTTAATACAGAGGTAAAACGAACACAGGAAAGTTCTCCACTTTTTTAAATGGGCTTTTGCCTGCCACTTTTGAATCTGAATACCTGAAAACAATGGCTTTTTACAGTTTCCCCTAAGGCAGAATAATAGGGAAGCAAAATTTATGGAATTTTTCGACAGTGCAGTAACCGTATTGCAGACTCTTGTTGTGGCGCTTGGCGCTGGCCTTGGAATCCGGGGTGTCATCAATCTTCCGGAAGGGTATGGAAACGACAATTCCGGTGCTAATGCTCATGTTCGGTAAAGAAGCAACTAAAAACAAGTAAAGACAGTTACCCACTATTCTACATATAAAATTTTATTATACAGACAAGATTTCGGATATATCAACGAAACACAATTGAATTTTTTAAATTTTATTTGTAAGATTATTTGCATATGTGCGTCTTATCATTAAAGGAGGTGAAATAGTGGATGCGTTTGAAAAAATATATCGTACCTACTTCAAAGATGTTTTTCTATATCTTAGAAGTCTATCCTTAAATGACGATATTGCGGAAGAACTCACAGCAGAAACGTTTTTTAAAGCAATGCAATCGCTTAACAGTTTTCGTGGAACGTGCGATATACGGGTATGGTTATGTCAAATTGCAAAGAATTGCTATTTATCGTATTTAAGAAAAAGGAAAAGAATAGCAGATATAGAAGCTGCTAAAGAAATCGTCGAAGAAGTTGACTTTATTCAATTTTTATCTGACAAAAATGATGTTATGAATATACATCAAATTATTCACAATCTTGATGAACCGTACAAAGAAATTATATCATTGCGTATATTTGGTGAATTGTCATTCAAGCAAATTGCGAAGATATTCAACAAGACTGAAAACTGGGCTTGCGTCACATACCACCGAGCCTGTACAAAAGTCAAGAAAAAAATGGAGGTCAATTATGAAGATAACTTGTGATGTAATAAAGGATATTTTACCTTTATATGCTGAAAATATGATAAGCGCGGATACAAAAATGATAGTAGATGAACATATCAGTTCCTGCCATGATTGCAAAAAAAAACTTTCTGACTTGAATGTTCCGGTTACAACTATCGGAGAGCTTAATGCAGTCCCATTGAAAAAAATGAAAAATATGCTCTTTAGGAAAAAAATGTGGACAATTATGATAACTGCAATATTATCATTGATTGTAGCCATAATACTTATGGCAAACTTAACCGTTCCGCAATATTATTCTGCTTCGGACGAGATTGTGTCCTTGCATATGAATGATAATGGTTTAATGTATGTTGCTTTTGATGACAAAGTATCTGGTTATGGAGTAAGCTCATATATTTCCGATGACGGAACAGGCTATGCTTATCACATTGTTGCATGGGATAGTATTTGGAGTAGAAATATTGTAAAAAGTGATACTCAAAATATTGTATTAAACCCTGACGGCGAAAAAGTATCAGCAGTCTATTACTACGAAACAAACGGAAGCGGTGAAGTTCTGTTATACGGCGAACAGCAAAATCCATGCGGAGTAATTATCAAGCAGCCTAAATTAAGCCTCTTCTTAAGTTCTGCTGCTATACTAGCAGTAATATGTTTGATTTTGCTTTGCATTTTTCGGAAAAACGAACCTGCCGTTCGGTCAGTAATCACGGTTATTTTACTTCCGTTGTCCTATTGCTTCAGCCACCTTTTTTGTAAAGGGTTCTCGGTTACTGGTTATTCAACGACTAAAGATTTTTGGAATATTTTACTGTTGATGATACCAATATATGCTATCCTGTTTGCCATTGAATATTTAACAGTATTCAAAAAGAGCAAGTAAGGATAGCACAACCATGCATTACCCTTTTGGGAGGAAAGGGGAATTTCCATGACTGATACCGAAGATTACCGGGAGCATATCGTATATACGTTCCATGCCTACTGTAAGATTGTGATACGCCATGCGGCGATTGACACAGGACGTCAACGGCAGAAAAGACGGGACATTGACCGGAAATATGGGAATCGGCAGTGTGGTCTTGCCACAGGAATAGCCAGACGTAACCGGCGTAAGCTTAAACGCCGGACAGGAACGGCAAAATTTTTTACACTTCTTTTACTTCTTTATCGCACATCAGCAAAAAACAAAGGGATGAAGCAACTTATATCTTGTGGTCTTAACGCAGGAAAAGGAACAGAACACGAACTAATTAATACAGAAGACGAATGAAAATAGTATGGTTTAATAAAGCGCAGCTTCAAACGCAATATATTGTATCACTCCATTGACGCATCCAACATATTGTGCTAAGATTTTATTGTAATTGATTTTTGTGCCTTCCAAAACGGAACACGCACACGCAGTTTAAGATTGAAATAAGTGTCAGAGATACCATGTTAACAAATGGCATTCTTTTGGCACTTTTTTTAATACAAACTTTTATCCAGGAAAGGAGAAATGAATCATGTTTACACCAATCTCACTGAATGGCAGGGTCACTGCAGACTTAGAGCTGCAGACCAGCCAGAACGGAACCCAGTACGTACAGTTTCATGTAGCAGTAAACAAAGGCTTCGGCGAGCACCAGCATCCAAATTTCTATCAATGCATTCTGTTTGGCAAAACTGCCGAACGCATCATGCATGCCGGAGTCAAAAAAGGAAGCGGGCTTTTTGTAACCGGCGATCTTGATCTGGTGGAATACACCCGAAAAAGTGACGGCACTAAGGGTATGATTCCAAAAATCACTGTGTATGACTGGAATTACCTGCCTTCCGGCAAAGCAAAGGACGACAGCTCACAGGAGGATGCCGCCGCCCAGGATAATACCGGCTTTGAGGAACTTCCATGCGGAGAGAATGGACTGCCATACGACTGAATACTCAGTACATGGCCATAAGAGGAATTGCTTTAGGGTTTATGACCCAATAGCAGTTCCTCTTTTTTTATTTCAGAAAAAGAAAGGATGAAACCTATGCAAAAAACTATTTTCACTAAAAGTCTGCGTATCCTCATTACCTCCCTGCTCCTGCTGGCTGTCTTTTTCCAAAAAGAACGCTCCCAGCTTCTCATGGTTGTAGTCTTCCTGATCTGGCTTTTCGTTATCATTGCCACAGTCCTATGGAAGCCTATCAGGAATCTTATAAACCATCTGAAAAGCCTGGCAGAGAAAAGCAGGAATACAAATACTCCGCAGCCCATACCACCGGTCTGTGAATCTGAAATAACAAAAACCGATAACCCTGTTACCAATCCCACGCTTCATCAGGAAGTGCTGCAGGAGCATCAGGAAGAAATGATGCTTCGCCACATTGCACTGAGAATAACTGACAAGCTCAAATCGGCCTATCCCCATGCAACCTGGCAGTGGCAGGGCAAACCTCTTTTGCAGAATATCCTACAGGGAAGTACGGTTCGCATCAGTGTTGAAGATATGGCAGAGTTTACCCATGCAGACATCACTTTTGACCGCTTCGGCAGAATCCATGTAGAGCCCATGATTATAGGAAGCTTCGCTGCTTCCCCGGTTCCTGACGCTACCGAAGCAGTCCCTGCGGAGGCTGAACCGGAACCGCCTGTGGTTGACGTAAATGTATGGTATGAGTTAATCGGCCAAAAAGCGCTGGAAAACATCATAACGGAACTGAATGCCAACGGCTATACAAAACTCTCCATTAAAGAAAATGGAGATATTGTCATAAACCGCAAAAAGAAAGAATCGGTGCAGGCAACTTTGGATGCTTTCCCCGGAAAGCCCTACTGGGAAGAATTGATTACCGTACTGGAGGAAAATGAACTGAAGGGAAAAGTTACAGGCAGCTGCCTGCAGGTTTCCTGGATTTAAAAAAGGAGAAAAACAATGGCCAAAACACCTCTATATGCAAACTGGACCTGGAGACTGCCCCTGCCAAAGCCCTTCGATTCCGTGGCTTTCAGTTACAGCACCACCTACTGGTCCAAGTACTGCAGCACATCCATAAAGAAAGCCACACTGCATGCTTGTGCACTGCAGGCAATCTTATCCTATATGGATATGGACACCAGCCTGACGCCCTCAACTACTTCAGGAAATGCCATTGGCACCCAGGGCGAAAAGCTGATTGCTGAATACCAAAGCCGCACCGGTGAAATACATGTGGTCGTCTTTAATAAAAAGAACGGGAAGTTCAATGTGGGACGTTACGAGGATATTTCCTCCAATCCCAGAGTTTATTCCCTGAAGGATGGTTCTAATACCGGTACCGCCCTGTTCTTTGCGCTGATGCCGGAAGCACTGACCGACGACGAGTTCCAGGAATATTATGATATCTTGGGAAAATGTAAAAATGATGGCTATCCGGATATGGATAAAGCAGAACAGGCAGCCTATATTCTATGCGATAACCTGTACCGGCGAATCGAAGGAGCCGATCTGCTGACAGCTGCAGGCATCCGCCTCTCCATTCCGGCCACAGGCAATCTCCCGCAGCTGACCCCATTAAATCTGAACAAAGGAGCCTATTCGCCAAGCAGTGTACTCTTTGGCACCTTTCGCATTCTGACTGCTCCCTCTGCCGCATCCGGCACCGTTATTTCCATGAATAAGAATGATTTCCAAAACTACTTTAAGTTTTCAGACAGAACCTTTACTCCCCAGGAAGAATTGCTAATCCCCACTCTCGCAGACTGGTACATCATACCGCCTGAGGTCGTCAGCATCTGCAAGCATGCACAAATGACCACCAATGGGAATCAGCCCATGCGCAACTTCATGCTCCGCGGCAGCGCCGGCACCGGAAAAACAGAGGGTGCAAAAGCCATCGCCGCCGGTCTGGGCCTCCCCTACATGTACTATACCTGTTCCGCAAATACAGAAATCTATGATTTCCTCGGACAAATGCTTCCGGAAACCAATCCTTCTGATACCTTGCACGGGGATTATCCCACACTGGAAGATATTCTGATGGATCCACCCTCCGCTTACAAAAAGCTGACCGGTATTTATGAGGAATCCATATCCGATTCCGAAGTGTATGAAAAGCTTAAAGAGACCATGTCTGCCGATGCAAAGCTCCAGTCGGAGCAGGCATCTCCAGGCCAGCGGTTTCGCTATGTGGAAACGCCCCTTATTACTGCCATCAAGAATGGATATCTTATCGAAATCCAGGAACGTGCGACACGTTGGCTAGTGAAAAGCTAGCCCACTATCAAAATAATTAAATAAACTAATCCAATTCAAGATTAGCGAAAAACTCATCAAAAGAAGTCACATTATATAGACGTTTCAAAGCAAGCAACATCTTTACAGTAATATTATGATGACCTAATTCTATCTGGGAAATAATCTCTCGACTGGCACAAAGTCCCATAATTTGTAATTGTGCGGCTACTTCCTCTTGAGAATACCCGGCTTGTTTTCTTAAAAGCCGCAGATTTTCACCAATAGAAATGTCTTGATTTATTTTGCAAGCCATGAACTATAATCCCCTCTTTCAATCATTTTGGAATAAAATCATTCCATTATTGATTTTAGATAGTTATTGAGATAATATTGGAATGAAAACATTCCATTTTATGCAAAGGGAGGAAAAAAAACGTAATGGATAGCATAACCAATGACATTTTAGAAATTCTTGATAAGCTAACACCAGATAGGAGAAAAGCGGCAATATGGGTAATTAAAAATATAGAAGTAGTTGAAATGTTAACTGAGGGTGAAAAAATTCCCAAAAATGAATTAGAGGATATGAAGAAAAGTGCGCTGGAACGTAATGATTATGCTTTAGCAGCCATATGTGACTATAAAAGAATATTAGATGAGAAAAGAGAGATAGGAGAACTATTAGAATGAAGGGTGAAATGATAGGGTAACGTCTTGAAGTGCCCTCTCTAATACTACGACATGCATGATGAGTAGCAACGCGAATTTTGTATGAAGCTCGTAGAAGTCGGCAGAGAGATACCGTAAAAAAGTAATTCACGAAAGCGAACCAGAGGTGGTTTGTGTATCCTATATGCCGGGAGTCCCATAAAATAGGCATGGTGAGAATGTAACATGAGTTGCGGACGAACTTTCGATTTACAAGTCTACAGGATTTAGCCGATAGAAATGTCGGTCACACAAACAATGTGTGGTATACGAGGGTTAGTAAAAAGGCTCTTTATGAAACCCCTTATGCCGTTACAGGCGGCATTGTGTATACAGGCTTAGAGAAAGCACCTAAACTTATATAGAGTGGATAGTTCTAATGGAACGTGGGAAGTTGGGAACATGGAGCCAGTTGCAAGCAATGAAGTGTTGTTTGGGAAAATCTAAGTAACAGATATAACCAAACTTAATCCCAATGAAAGTAGTGCCAGGACCGAGGAAGTTCCTGTAATAGGAATGGAGGAATAGGCACAAGCCTTTTATAGAAATTTAAAATAATATTTGCATATTTCAAGGGTTCTGGTAAGACTAATAAAAACCATTCTCATAAGGAGGTGGTTGACCTTGGGACAACCAAAAACTGTCAAACGTCAAAAAGCAAGAAATGCAGAATACTACGACATGCAAAGCGTTCAAGACACGCTCTACAAAAGGAGTGTAAACAACCAGAATTTCTATCACCTAATGGACATAATAACCAGCGAACAAAATATAATGCTGGCCTATAGGAATATTAAGAAAAATTCCGGTAGTAATACTGCTGGAACGGACAAGAAAACAATTAAAGACCTAGAAAAGATAACCAATTTTGAGTTGATAAAACTAATCAGAAACAAGCTGAAGTGGTACAGGCCACAAATGGTAAAGAGAGTAGAAATTCCAAAATCTAATGGGAAAATGCGCCCCCTAGGAATACCAACAATAACAGACCGGTTGATACAACAGTGTGTGTTACAAGTGCTTGAGCCTATCTGTGAAGCAAAATTTCACGACCGAAGCTATGGATTCCGACCTCTAAGAAGTGCTCAAAATGCTATGGCTGCCTATTACAAGTTAATACAGGGCAGTAACCTGCACTATGTAGTTGATGTTGATATACAAGGCTTCTTTGATAATATATCACATGGTAAATTACTAAAACAACTCTGGCGAATGGGCATAAGAGATAAGAAAGTTATATCCATTATTTCGGTTATGCTAAAGGCAGAAGTAGCTGGAATAGGCTTCCCACAAAAAGGTACACCGCAAGGTGGTATTATTTCTCCATTGCTGGCAAATGTGGTACTTAATGAATTAGACTGGTGGGTGTCTGACCAATGGCAGACATTCAAGCCTAGAAAACAGTTATCATTGCAAAAACAGAAAAACGGAACTATTGGTACACCCCACAAATATGTAATGCTGCGTAAGTACACACAGCTAAAAGAGGGATGGATAGTAAGGTATGCTGATGATTTCAAAATTGTATGTCCCAACTATAAAAGTGCCAATAGATGGTTAATAGCAGTAGAAAAATGGCTGTTTAAAAGATTACAATTAGAGGTCAGCAGAGATAAAACCAAAATTGTCAACTTGAAAAAGAATTATTCTGAATTTTTAGGACTAAAAATAAAAGTTGTCCGCAAAGGGAATGATGTTAGAACAAAAGTGCCAACACCGAAATATGTAGTACAATCACATATTAATGATTTGGCATTAAACAGAATTTCCATCACAGCAAAAAATTATATAAAGGATATCTATTCAGCCGGAAACGGAGAAGATACTCTTCGAGCAGTTGGTAGATACAACGCTTTTGTCATGGGAATGCATAATTATTATCAAATGGCTACACATATAGCAAAAGACGTCAATCGTATTGATTATTACACAATCAGGACTTTTGAGAAAAGAGCTCACTGTAAATTAAAGCAATTTCAGAGAAAAGGAAACGGCAAACAGCATAGTTATATACTAGACAGATATGGCAAAAGTAAGCGCCTAAAAGAATGGCAAGGACTTCCTATAGTCCCTATAAGTTATGTACGAACAAAACCGCCTTTGATGAAAAAAGTTATAACCAATCAGTATACACCCGAAGGCAGGGAGGCAGTGCACAAAAACTTGAATGGGATTGAACTGGAAGTTCTTTATTTTATGATGAGAAATCCAGTTATAAATAAAACAATAGAATACAACGATAACAGGTTAAGTCTCTATTGTGGACAACAAGGTAAATGTGCAATTACTGGAAAGCAACTGCAAATCCACGATATACATTGCCATCATAAAAAGCAAATAAATGCAGGTGGAACTGATAAATATGAGAACCTAATACTAGTAACACAAACGGTCCACATTTTATTACATGCCACCAGTCAAGATACTATTGCCAACGCCTTAAAAGAATTAAATCTGGATAGTAAGCAAAAGAAAAAAGTCAATTATCTCAGAAAAAAGCTAGATTTGACAGGAATTTAGTAGTTCTAAATGCAAACATTAAAGAAATGAATTTTTATGAAAGGTGGAGCGCCGTATGAGGGGAAACTCTCACGTACGGTGCAGGGCAGGGGAAAATCTGGAGATAACATCAAAGGATTACCTATTGCCATCCACTGTAATCGCCAATCCCGGCGTACTGGTAGGACTGAATGCCCTGCTGGACCGCTGTGCCAGCATTACACTGGTTACAGGAGAGGTTATACACAGACACCCGGATACCGTCATCGTGGTCACCACGAACAATAACTATGCTGGCTGCCGGGACATGAACCAATCCGTTATTTCCAGAATGAACCTGATTATTGACATGGAGGATCCTGATACTTACACCCTGGCAGAGCGGGCGATGAAGGTAACCGGCTGTACAGATAAAACCACGGTCACCGATATGGCGGAAACTCTCCGGGATATCAACGAGCGCTGCCGGGAAACCATGGTCAACGACGGCAGCTGCGGAGTAAGAGAGCTGATTAGCTGGGTGCAGTCCTACATGGTATGCGGCAGTATTCTTGATTCTGCCAAGTACACCGTGCTCTCCTCCGTATCCAGTGACCCGGACAACCGCGCAGATATTTTATCCTCCTGCCTGGAGCAAAAATATGCTGCATAGGAGGCGCCTATGAACATCTCCATGGATGAAGAAACACTAAAAATGAACCTGGCTGAAAACATACGGTTTCTGCGGCTTGCCCACAATCCCCGTATCACCCAGGCCGAGCTTGCCGAAAAACTGGGCATTACCCAAAAGAGTATTTCCAACTATGAACAGGCCAGATGTCTGCCGCCCACCTATGTTCTTGCGGCTATTGCAGACCTCTTTCACCTGTCATTGGATGAGCTATTGAGTCCCCTGCCCGGAAAGAAAGGAAGGGTAAAAAAGAATGAGAACCTCACACATCACCATTAAAAGACAGATCGCAGACACCAGAAACAAATTAACGGATGAACAGCTTTTTGCCTCTCCCCGCTTTTCCGCTTATTTAACGGATATTGCGGAAGGGGCAACAAAACGTTATAAACGAAGCAGTAAAGTAAGGACCTGCTGGGATTTATCAGAGAATGCAGGGATTGCCGTCACAGACAACCGGATAATCCACTTGAATGCTGGCAACTTTCTTACCAGAAGCTTCCCGACACGAAGCCTGCGGGCCGACAGCTTAATCGGCCTCGTAGGACACGAATGCGGACATATCCTCTTTTCAGATTTTACAATGCTGGAGCTTTACTTCCAGTCCCTGGAAAAAGGCAGGTTTTATCCAAAAGAGCCGGAAGCAGTAACTACGGCACTGGAAAAGAACCTGCAGGATATCAAAGACTGCCTGAGTAAAAAGGATGAGGCTGCGATCAAAGCCCTCTCAGATATTTCCCACAGTCTGGTAAATATCATGGAAGATGTCTACATAGAATCGCGCATCTGCGATGAATTTGCTGGTTCCTTTAAAACCGGCATACTGCTCAATAACCTGCGCTTTGCCGAAGAAATGAATACCGTACAGGATGAAGTAAACAGGCAGCATCACGAAGTATTTATCATTCTGAACCTGCTGATCCAATATGCCAAGGCCGGTGATATCAATAACCTGGGAGGCTATAAGGGGCCTTACCTGAACGTCGTATATGATTGTATCCCGCTTATAGATGATGCGGTCTACGACGATGATGCAAAAACACGCTTTGATGCTGCCAATCAGCTTCTTCTGCTGCTCTGGCCTTATATGAAAAGCTTTATTGAGCAAATAAGAGAGGATCTTAAAAACGATACCTCCCAGGCACAGGAAGACCTGAGTACACAGCTGGCCAAAGGCATTCCGTTCCCTAACGGCACCGAAAGAGCCAGTAAAGCCGATAAAAACTCATCTATGCTAAATCATAAAGAAACAGAGGATGAGGAAGAACGGGCGCGAATCCAAAAAGTGTTGGATTATGAAGAAGGACGGATGGCACTGGAAAAAACAGATAGCATCAATGAGGATGGCAGCGGCGGTACCGAGTACGAGAATGACTTTGCCGGTTCCGGCTATGTCTCCCAGGCAGAAGCCGATATGCACCGGATTATGACGCAGCTTGCCGAAGATTGTGTTTACTCCCAATATGAAGAGGAGCTTACCGAAGAGCTTCAACAGGAGGCGGTCAAAATCTGCTACGGCAATGCCCATCAGGGAATCCATGTCAGGGTAAATCGCATGTCCTATGTAAGTCCGGAATATATGGAAGCTTACCAGCAGGCAGCTCCCCCTCTTCTGCTGCTGTCAAAACGCCTTCAGAAACAGGTATCCCAGCAGCTCAAAGACTATAAAAGCGGCGGGAAGTTAGATAACCTGCCGATGGGCAAACGAATCAATGTACGCAATGCAGTCCATAATGACGGAAGGATTTTTTATAAAATGAACCTTCCCAATGACCGGGTGGATATCGCCGTGGCTGTTCTGAATGATGAAAGCGGCTCCATGTCTTCCTTTGACCGGATTACCTATGCAAGAGCCGCTTCCATTATACTGCACGATTTCTGCAAATGCCTGGAAATCCCCATTGCCATTTATGGCCATACGGAGGATTACGACGTGGAACTGTATTCCTATGCTGAATTCGACTCTCTGGACAACAAGGATCAATACCGGCTGATGGATATGAGCTCCCGTTCTGGAAACAGGGATGGTGCAGCTATCCGCTTCGTGGCTGAAAGGCTCCTGCAGCGTCCGGAAGTAATTAAGCTGCTGTTCATCATTTCAGATGGGCAGCCGGCGGCGGAAGGATATTTTGGCACAGAGGCCGAAGCTGATATCCGGGGAATTAAGCAGGAATATACCAGAAAAGGGCTTCGTTTCATTGCTGCCGCCATCGGCAGTGATAAACCAAACATCCACCGTATTTACGGAGATTGCTATCTGGATATCACAAATCTGGAGAAGCTTCCCATAAATTTAGGGAAACTGATAATCCGGCAAATCAGAAACCATATCGCCGCATGAAAAGAAAAGAAAGAAGGGACATTACCTATGAATGAAGATTATATTTCCAACCAGATAGCCGTTTATAAGAACAGCAAGACACTGATAGAATTCCAGGACAAGCTAAAAATCGCTTCTATCGGATGCTACGCCCACATCCACGCGGATGGAGAGCCAGGCGCTGACGGCAGACGCAGGCATTCCTTAATCGGTATCTTGATGAAGGATTATTCCAACGGTACCGGAGAGCAAGCTGTTACGGTGACCGCAAATATCTCTCCGGAGGAAGCAAAATTTATTCTCAGCCGGTTAACAGCCGGTTTCCGGGAATTTAACTACCAGCAGGATAAAATATTTGGCGAAAAGGATTCGGAAGGATATTCCAAGGCCTCCAAAATACGAATCATAAGGGCCGTCAAAGATGCAAGAGGAAATGCCCGCAAGCTTCCCTGGTACATCGAAATTGAGAACGGAAAAGGAATTCCACAGAAGAATTCCACCGGCGGTACCTACATGAAGGCCAATTCCTTTGTAAGTGAGGGCAGGGCCTATACCAATCTGAGTGACCTCGATCTGTTCAGGCTTTTAAGCCGGGTATCCTCTTATATCGAATCCTGGGAAAAGGCCGCGGCGCCACCACTGATTAAGCTTGCCAAAAATACAATGGAAAGCAGGCGCGCTGGCAAAACTGCTGCCTGACTCAATGCATGCGAAGGGAAGGCCTGTCCGGCTTCCCTTCCCGCTGGAAAGGAGAATAAGAACCTATGGGAATTATCCGTTACTTTGACAAATTCGGAAGAATCGTCATACCAAAGGAATTACGGGATGCCCTCCATATAAAAAATGAATCACCTGTAGAAATCAGCACGAACGGCCAATCCATCATTCTTGAAAAGCATTCTAAGCTGAAGGGCCTGCGCTGTTTATGCAGCACGTTCCTCAAAGCCTATATAGAAACCTGCGGCGGAGTCTGTGTTATCTGCAGTACGGAACAGGTATTGGCTGTCCGGGGAGTATCTCTCTCCACCGACATCTATCTGTCCCCCAATGTGGCTAGGCGCATCAGCCAGCTGGAAACCTACCTCTATGATGAAAAAAGGCCGCTGACCCTGACAGGGGATGATAAATATTTAATTGAGGCCTTATACCCCATTGGCACAATTAATGCCCCACTGGGTGCTGTCATCCTTCTGCATTATGGAAGGACTTCACATTCCCAGCTGGTCTGCGCCAAGCTGCTTGCATCCCTGCTGACTGAATTAACACTTTCTAATTGAAAGGAGCCTGTTATGCATAAGCTTGAATGGATTATGTTTCATCTGCACCATATGAAAACAGTATTCATAAGAAAAATAAATTACAGCCTGTATGGCCACCAATTACATACACTTCAAGGGGGAATCAATATGTTTCCACGTATAAAAAACAAACATGGGCAAATAACTAAAACACAGGTTTATCTGACCGGTTCTCTGGTTAACATTTTAAGGGCAGGAACGCCCGCTCTGTATCTGTATCAGGGAAATTTAATCCGGACCTCCACAGTTCAGGCCATTCTGGAGGCTGCACCGGAATATGTGTGTTTTGAAACCGTCAACAGCATTTACACTATTTCTTATGCCACAATGCCTGTAGAAGGAATGAAGGCAATCGCATAATTACCATTAGGGACTGTCTGCCTATGCAGCAGTCCCTTTTAAGGAGGCTGCAATGAATAATATAAAAATAGGTGAATCTAAGATAAGCTCCATGAAGGCAAATATGCAAAAACTGATGCAGACCCTTCAGAAGAATAAAGAACAGGTGCCTGCAGAGCTTCTGCAGACAAAATATAAGAAAGGCTATTTTTCACTTATAGGTAACCTAAAACAACTCTCTTCTGACTATGCCTGCTTTCTCGTTCTTCATGATATCCGGATACACAGAGATTACCTGGATGAGGTTACCGCTCTCATAAAACGACGGATAGATACTACCGGTATTCTACCTCAGCTATCCGCTGCAATTTTTCAGCAGTATGATATAACTCAATTTGAAGCTCTGGCTGCTTCTTTACGAGCTGAAATCAACGAAGAACTGGACTTCTTTTATGGGCGCCGCTGCTGTTTATTTTTCAGCGAAGAGTGTCTGGAGAATCCTGCAATCCCTCCTGAAATATATTGTCCGGTAAACGGATGCTTCTGGCTGGATGGGAAATGGTTTTCCAAAGAAAACAAAGAAAAAATTCTTTCTAAAGAGGGCCTCTGTTGCTAACAATAATAGGATTCCCGGATATTTTCAAGTTTTCTCTCACATTCGGCCTCCTTATATTATAAGAAAAATCTACCGCCCATTATCTGCCAGCTGAACGTTTTCCACTGACAGGAACCATGGAGCATGCTATACTATAAGAAAGGGAGGCGAATACAATGGAGTTGTATTCCACCGAAAAAACAATCCAGGATCTGAACCTGGAAGATGATTTCCTGTTTGCCAAGGTAATGAGTGACAGGGAAATCTGCCGCAAGGTATTGGAAAAAATACTTAAGGAACCAATAAAAGATGTTGTAATCCCTGCAACCCAGCGGACTATTGATATTCTCTATGAAGGAAAAGGAATACGCCTTGATGTTTATGTCAACGACGATAAGGGAACTGTGTATAATGTAGAAATGCAGCGTGGGAAAAGGCGCGAGCTGCCCAAGCGCAACCGTTATTATGCCGGCAGCATAGATTTGGATCTGATTTCTTCCGGCATGCCCTATACTGCGCTAAAGAAAGCTTATGTTATTTTTATATGCATCTTCGATCCCTTTCAGGAGAAACGGCATCTTTATACTTTTGAGAATATCTGCAGAGAGGATACTTCCCTGACTTTACAGGATGAAAGTATTAAGATTTTTTTGAATACAAAGGGAAATACTGATGATGTAGACGAAGAAATGAAGGAATTCCTTTCATATGTGGAAAATACCACAGATGCCTTTGCCCAGAGGGCAAAATACCCTCTGGTAAAGGAGCTGCATAAAAAGGTAAACGAAGTAAAGCAAAATAAGGAAATGGAGGTCGAATATATGACATTGCTTCAAAGAGACAGAGAAAATATGGAACAGGGTGAAGAGAAAATGGCGGCTTTAACCAAACTGCTTTTGAAGGAGCATCGGACGAAGGATCTGGAACGGGCGTTAGAGGACGTTGATTTCCGGAAGAAATTGTTCGCGGAATATAGCATATATGAAATTTAGACTTTTATGTTAAATTACCCATTATTATAGTCCCCATTCTTGTTTTACGTCTCTGATTATATCATAAAATGCCTGTTATATCCATTTCAAACTCCATGAGAAACAAAATACAAAAACTGATGCAGACCCTTCAGAGAAATAAAGAACAGGTGCCGGCAGAGCTTTTGCAGACAAAATATAAGAAAGGCTATTTTTCACTTATCGATAAACTAAAACAACTCTCTTCTGACTATGCTGGCTTTCTGATTCTCCATGGTATCCGGATACACCAGGATTACCTGGATGAGGTCACTGCACTAATTAAACGGCGGATAGATACTACCGGTATTCTGCCACAGTTATCGGCTGCGGTTTTTCATCAATATAACATAAAATAGTTTGAAGCTCTGGCTGCTTCTCTTAGAACTGAAATTAAGGATGAACTGAAATGCTTTTATGGCTGCTACTGTTTGTTTTTCAGTGAAGAATGTCTGGAGTATCCTGCAATCCTTCCTGAAATATACTGTCCGGTAAACAGATACATCTGGCTGGATGGGAAATGGTTTTCTAAAGAAAACAAAGAAAAAAATCTTTCTGAAGAGGTTCTGCGTTCCTAAAAAAGATAAGCTTCTCAGGTATTTTCAAGTTTTTCCGCTATTTGGAGGCGCTGTTCGCTTATTCCCAGTGACGTATTGCACAGGCGCCAGAGGTAATTGACAGCATCGAATACGTACCGGCTGCCTTAGCGCTCCATCAACGCCCCGCCATGCCGGGTGTACGCAACACCTTCGACAACACTGTCCAGAATGTGGAGACCTCTACTATGACAGCTACCAGGATTTTGTTACCAGAAAAGCCCCTTTTTATATTTATGATGCCATTCGTCCCGCGCAGGAGCGCCTTACCTATGCGGCGGTCATATCGCTCACTGATCGGAATGGACTGGGGAAGAAATCTGGTTTTATACCTGTGCGTTTCCCGCCGGCCGCATCATGAACCGCAGCATGTATCTGCCGCTCACCGTAAGCCGCCTGCTTCTGTGGATGGGTGCCCGATACCAGCTCTCCGGTTTTCTCCACTGGGGCTTTAACTACTATATTGGCGACGATATCTGGAACCGCGCCTGCTGTCCCCACAAGGGAGCCCTGCTGCCTGCCGGGGACGCGCACATCGTCTATCCCAGCCCCCATGGCCCCTGGATCAGCATGCGCTATGAAGCCCAGCGGGCCGGCGCGGAGGAATACAATCTCTTCCGCCTCCTGGAAGAAGTCCATGCAGGCAGGGAAGAAGAAATCATATCCCCTGCCTGCATGGACTTCCGGAATTATACCTCTGACCCTGCGGTTATTATGAAGGCGCGTCATCGGTTGTTTGAGGAATTGGAATGTTTGTCTACTGACTGATATTTTTTGAGCGGATGGAAGGGAGAGGGCATAAGCGGCAGACCGCTTATGCCCTGCTTCTCAGCGCTATCCTCAGGGACGCACAGCCATCCGTACTGAAGGTAACCCGGATCATACCTTCTTTGCCCACAGATCGTACTGCTGCCTGTACATAACCGTCAAAGGTATGGCAAACCGTACTCTGATAGCTTTCCTCTGCCGCCGGATCCGAGCTTCCATATCCCTGAAGGACACCTACTCCCTCCACACAGACACGGATTTCTTTCTCTTCCTGCAGATTGATATTTCCATTTCTGTCTCTCATACCCACCGTAAGGAATACGATATCCTGTCCGTCTGCCTTCAAATCGGCAGTGTACTCCTCCGAGAATAACTCCACCACAGTATCTGCGGTCTTAAGTTCATAGCTGCCGCATACCGTTCCATTCCGGTAAAGCACCGCCTTTATTTCGCCCGGTTCATACTCCAGCTGATATTTTGCAGCAAAGCCCGCTTTCTCCCCCATGGGCTTTCGTCCCATGGATCTGCCGTTGACCAGAACTTCCACTTCATCTCCGTCGCCGTAAACATCCGCAATAACCGGCTGCCCTTCATACCCTTTCCATGTCCAGCTGGAAATACTGTCCTCCAGCGCCCATTGGGATTTCTTTGGTTTTTTCCCGAAATACTGAGGCCTTTCCACTGCAATATAAGGATCCTTCCTTAAACCAAATACAATTTCCCTGAAAAAGCTGACAGGCCTTCTGTGTCCAATCAAATCAATATCCCCGGCATAGGCGGTCCGGTACATGCTGCTTTTCGGCGGTTCCCCTTCATAAGTAATCAGGCCTAATGCGGCTTCTCCCAGATAATCATATCCGGTCCAGGTCATGTCTCCAATCACATATTTATTATTCCTGACAATTTTCCACAGCTGCGCTATTTCCGAGGGAAAGGTTTCCGTCCCCAGAATAATTCTGTTCGGTTTTTCTTCCCGATCCATTTCATGCCTTACTGTCAGATAATTATAGCCTGCAATATCCAGGGGAGCCATAAATTCATCGATCTTTGCAGTCATGAGCGGGTGGACGGAAGAAGCATTGAGAACCTCCTCCTGAAACGGATTTACCGCCTCCCCCATGATATCATTCAGCCCTTTCTTTTCCCTGGAAGCTTTTTCCCGGAGGGCGGAGCTGATTTCCATTTTATAATCTATGGAAGCCAGCAGGCCGTTAAATGCATTTGTGGTATATCTGGAAGGATCCAGTGAACGTATTTTTTCACAGATCCTTCTGTTCAGTTCAGCGCCTCCGGGCGTGCCGACTTCCTGTATCTCATTTCCCGTGCTGTACATAATAACGCAGGGATGATTAAAATCCTTATCTATCATCCTCTCCACATCCTGTTCCCAGCAATCGGGAAAAAACATGGCATAGTCATTGATGTTTTTAGGATGCTCCCACATATCCGACAGTTCATCCATTACCAGCATCCCCAAACGATCACAGGCATCCAGCATGGCCTTGCTAAGCGGATGATGAGAACTCCTGATACAATTGAAGCCCGCTTCCTTCAGAAGACGGCATCTGCGCTCCTCGGCCCGGGGAAGCGTACATGCGCCGATGATCCCATTATCATGATGGATACAGGCCCCGCGGAGTTTCACTTCTTTTCCGTTAATACGCAGGCCGTTTTCCGCATCCAGGTTCAGCTTTCTGATACCGAAATTCAGGATTTCGGTGTCTGTTTCTTCTCCTGCTTCCAGGATACGCAGTTCGCAACGGTATAAATCTGGAGTCTCACAGCTCCACAGTGCCGGTTTTCTTATTGTTATCCTTTGCTTCACATAGGTGTCGGTATTTCCGTAAACCGTCACCCTGTTTACTTCTTCCGCCGCCAGTTTATTATCCGGGCCGAAAATTTCTGTTTTCAGCAGGATACCGTGATTATGATTGCTCCGGTTTTTAATTCTTCCCTCTACGCAGACCACCGCGGTATCTTTTTCTATTTCCGGCGTTGTGATTTTTACACTGTCAGCCGCAATATGCACATCGTTTCCTGTCATCAGATTTACATTCCGGTACAGCCCGCTTCCTGAATACCACCTGCTGTTTGGTTCCGCACTGTTATTGACAAGAACGGCTATTTCATTTTCTTCCCCGTATAAAAGCCCTTTATCCAGTGATATGTAAAAATTGGAGTAGCCATAGGCACAGCCTCCCATATAATCTCCGTTCAGATAAACTCGGGTATTCATATAGGCGCCTTCAAACTCAATGGAAACTGTTTTTTCCGCCCATTCCCAGGGTACATAAAAACGTTTTACATATCTGTAGATTCCACCCGGGTAAAACCCGGTACTGACTCCATTCGCACAATCCGGCACTCTCTCCTCTTCAATCATGGCATCATGAGGCAGCGTTACCTCTTTTCCCTCACCATATCCCATAATGTGCATTCCAAGAATCCCACCAGTTAATCTGGTTACTTTCCAATTATCATTAAATAATGTTCTGCGCATATCCCTTTTTTCCTTTACTCGTAATCCTCAATCCGCCATTCATCCAGCCAGTCAATATACACCATTCCCAGCGGATGTTCCTGCGAAGTCTCTTCAAACCGCAGCGGCAGCCATACATAATCTGAAATAGAAGTATTGTCCGATATATCCTGAGGATGTTCCCCTGCAAGCTCCCTCCAGTCAAATTCCGACTCCGGATTGAACATGGCCTCAAACAGCTTTGCATACTCTTCATATTTTTCATCCATATGCTCCGGCAGCCAGCGGTCCGCACAGGCGATATAAAGCTCCTTTTTTCCCGGCACCTTGAATACGGAAGAAATCTGGGAATGAAAGGATGTATTGCTTTTATCCGCCGGATGGGGATTTCCCAGTACCGTAAACGGTCCGTGCCAGCTGTCCCCTGCCGCCACTTCAGACGGATTTGGCAGATAGCCTGTAGTCCCGGAGGTAATCAGGTAATGTCTGTTTTTTCTCATAAAATGGGCCGTTGCTTCCCTTACATACGGAGGATAGGGATGCGGAAAATGTGTGCTGTAGTATCCTGTGACATCCGTATAATCAGCAGTCAGATCCGCACAGATTGTTTCCGAATGCACCCTTTCAAAATAATAGTAGGCTTTACCGTCCGGCGCCACTGCCAGATCAAAATCCCCGGCGCTCATATTCAATGGTTTCAGGCCTTCACGCACTTTTGTATAGGGCCCCAGAAATTCATCTGCCGTGAGCACAGTTTCTGTCTGTGTCCCATCCTTATTCATTATTTTCAGCCAGGCCACATATTTCTTCGTTTCCCTATTATAAATGATATGCGGCCTGTCCATCTGGGAAGCCGGATGCAGTGAGGACTCCTGATTCTCCGGTTCCGGAGGGATAATCAGCCCCTTATCCTCCCAGTTATATAAATCTTTGGAGGCATAGCAGCGTACGCCCCAATGCCAGATGCCGTTTTTCCCATCCGTTTTTTCCTTATTTTCCCCGTAAAAATAGTAGGTTCCATCAATATAAATCACGGAACCCCCGTGAGCCTGGATTCTTTTTCCTTCTGTATCCAGCCATACCTGGCCAGGTCTTATTGAATGATACATAATGTACTTTGTTCCTTTCTTTTTATAATGTATTGATTTTTGCTGATGCATAAAATTTCCTGTTCCTCTCATCCACAGGAATATCCTGTATCACTTTTATGGAATCTTTCAGCCTGATGTCTTCTGAAGATGCACCCAGCAGAATTTCCACCTCTCCGGCTTCCAGAATCCATTTTTTGTCAGAGCCAATATACCCCAGCTGGTCAGGCCATAAGTCGAATATCACCTTTCGGCTTTCACCAGTCTTAAGCGGCACCCTTACAAACCCTGCAAGCTCCATGTTCGGCCTCAGAACTGAAGCACAGCGATCCTGTACATAAAGCTGGACTATTTCCACTCCATCCCTATTTCCGGTATTTTTAATAACGGCCGAAATATGTACCGGCTGATTCTCCTTTATTTCCTTCCTGTCGATTTCCATACAGGCATAGGAATACTCCGTATAGGATAGGCCATAACCAAAACAATATCTGGGTTCATGTGGAACATCCACATACCTTTTAAATGCCGATTCCGTATTCTGATGCCAGGAAGAACCATTGTAATGGCTATAATATAAAGGCTCCTGCCCCGCATTATAAGCCACCGTAACGGGCAGCTTGCCGCCTGGATTATATTGACCGGTAAGTATTGATACCACGGCCTTTGCACCTCTGTCGGCAGGCGTCCACGCCTCCAGAATGGCGTTCATTTCCTTTTGAGCACAATCGCTGGAAATTGGACGTCCATCAAAATGTATGGCAATCTTTGGTGTATTTACCCTGCTTAATTCCCGTAAAAAGAGTTCTTGACATTCCGGCAGATTAATACTGGTATTATCTATTCCTTCGCCCATTGATGACATGGAACCAGTACCGTATTTTCCACCCAGCGTAAGAATAACCAGATCCGACTCGTCAGCCAGCTTTAATGCCCGGGCAAAACGGGAAGTATCATTCCCGGTAAAATCATAACCCGGTTCATATACAACATCTGTATCTGCAAAATTATCCTTTATGACTTCCAGCAATGATTTAATTTCCGGTTTTGCCCTTCGTGCTCCCGTCTCTATTTCCGGCTTTTCCTTCTGTATTATACTTCCCGGATAGGTTTCCGTATTTTTGTCAGTTACTCCGGTTTCAACGCCTGCCATCGTATTCTGTGCGATAAAGAGCCCTTCTGCAAAGCTTACATACGTATATCCACCAAACAAAGCATGTATCTTATCCGCATGATATCCAATTACCGCAATTTTCCTGTAATTTTCTTTCCTCAGTGGAAGTATCCCGTCGTTTTTCAGCAATACCATGGATTCCTGTGCTGCCAGAAGGGGTAGTTCCTCTTCTCCATCTTTATGAAACATCTCCTGGAGTTTACTTTCTTCCATGGCAAAGGGGTTTTCAAACAGGCCCATTCTGAACTTTGCCTCCAGGATATCCATTACGGCCCGATCAAGAACCTCAATTTTCTCTTCTCCTGAAGCAAACATTTCCTTTAACTCATCACCGCAGCACTGGCAGTTTGGCAGTTCTATATCCATACCTGCCTTTAAGGCACGCAATCCTGCTTCTTTAAGAGAAGCCGCTACCTTCTGTCTGTCATACATTTCCCAGATAGCAGTATAGTCAGATACGGTGAGACCATCAAATCCCATTTCTGTACGAAGCAAATCCGTCAGGTAACTTTTTGAACCGGATATCGGCTCTCCGTTAATGGAGCTATATGCCGGCATTATCCCTTTTAGCCCGGCCTCCGAAATTGCTGCCTGAAAAGGTTTGCCATAGACTTCCCTCAGTTCCCGTCCTGTAATATTTATACTGGTTGCATGAATCCCGTTCGGAGACGCATGATAACCAAGAAAATGTTTCGCTGTAGATTCTGGCCTGAGATATATTGTATTATCATGAATCCCTTTTGCGTAAGCGCAGCCCAATGCCGATACCAATACAGGATCCTCTCCATAGCTTTCTCCATGACGCCCGAATCGGGCATCTCTCGTCACGTCCAATACCGGGGCAAAAACCTGTGTTACCCCTAAAGCAGCTACTTCCCGGCCTATCAGTCTTCCTATTTCGTATTCAAGTCCGGGATCCCATGTAGCGCCTCTGCCGATGCCGGAAGGAAAATTAGGTGCCTCCCGGAGCAATGCACCGGATAATCCTTCCAGATGAAATACGGCGGGAATATGATGTTCGCTCAACTCCATCACCTTTTTTTGGATATTTTTCTGAAAACCGGCAGCCTCTTCAATACATTCAAAACCCATCATCCACAGACAGGAAACTGCTCCTACCCCATGAGGGTGTTTCTTTTCCAGCTGTTCCATTTCCCCCGGGAAAGGCATAAAGCCTGTTATTTGCCCCATTTTTTCATCCAGGCTCATCCTTCCAAGTAAATCCTTCGCCCTTTCCCGGGCCGGCAATGAACTATCCAGATATTTTTTCATACACATTTTACTCCTTTACCCCACCAAGCGTAATGCCTTTTACGAAATACTTTTGGAAAAACGGATAAATAATCAATATCGGAAGAATTCCTACTGTTGCAATAGCCATCCGGATGGTTGTGGAAGGCAGTTTGATTGTCATTCCCGGAAGGAAATTGGCATTCTGAAGTAATGTCTGTATATTTTCATTGATATTATTAAGAATTACCTGAATTGTATAATATCTGCTGCCGCCGCGAGGGGTCAGGTAATACAAACCATTCTGCCAGTCATTCCAGTAAGCCAGCCCGGTCATCAGCCCGATGGTAGCTACAATCGGCTTGCTTAAAGGCATGACAATTCTTCCGAACACCAGAAATTCCCCCGCCCCATCCAGCCTCGCGGCCTCCAACAGACTGGCTGGAATACTGTTTTTAAAATAATTTCTCACCAAAATGATATTAAAAGCATTCATCATCAGGCCAGGCATTACCAATGCCCAGAATGTATTCCTGATATGAAGGAAATTTACATAAGAATAATAGGTCGCCACAAGCCCACCGTTAAACAGCATGGTGAAAATTATCATAAAATTAATAACTCTCATAATTGGCATGTCATCTCTGCTGGTAGCATAGGCCAGCAGCGTGGTAATAATCAGGCTCAGCGCAATACCCACAAAGGTAACCAGAATTGTCATCAGATACGCCCGTCCTATCATGCTCCTTTGCATCCATATGTAACTGTATGCATCAAGGCTCCATTTTGCCGGAAAAAAAGAAAATCCGTTTGCAGTTGCCCATACATCATCTGTAAAGGATGCAAGAATTAACAGCAAAAATGGAAGCAGCACTACCAATGATGCAATAATCAGAACAAAATGGGATATAAACTGTGTAATTTTGTATTCTCTTGTTTTCATAATGCATCCTCCTAAAAAATCGCACTGGATTTTTCATACTTTCTGACTAAGGCATTTGCTGCTACAATCAATACGAACCCGACAATGGACTGGTAAAAGCTGGCCGCACTGGACATTGCGTAATCACTGTTCTGCATCAGAGCCTGATATATATATACATCCAGCGTCCTCGTTACAGAATATATTGCTCCGCTGTTTCTTGGCAGCTGGTAGAACAGGCCAAAATCCGAACGGAAAATCTGCCCCACACTTATAATAAACAGGGTTATAACCGTTGGCTTCAATAAAGGCAGCGTAATCAACCGTATCTGCTGCCATTTACCCGCACCGTCAATTCTTGCCGCTTCAAAATAATCCGTGCTGATGCTTACAATACTGGACAGATAAATTATCATGCTGTATCCAGCGCCTTTCCATAAATTCATAAATATCAGGATAAACGGCCAGTATTTCTTCTCCTGATACCAGCTTACGGGAGGCAGTCCCAAAGGCTTTAAAATACTGGAATTTACCAGCCCGGTTTCTCCTGAGAGGAAAACATAAAGCAGATAGCTGACAATAACCCAGCTCATCAGATAAGGCAGCAGTATCAGCGTCTGATAAATCTTTTTCATCTGCTTGGAACGAATTTCATTAATAAAGATTGCCAGTGCAATGGAACAGATTGTTCCCACGATAAAAAAGGCGATATTATATAAAATTGTATTTCTTGTAATAATAAATGCATCCTTGGTTGCAAACAGGAATTTAAAATTGTTTATACCATTCCACGGGCTTCCAAAGATACCCTTCTGAAAATCGATCTTTTTAAATGCAATTATGATACCAAACATAGGTATATAATTATTGAGGATCATATATATAACTCCAGGAAGAGCCATAATATAAAAAGGTATCTGTCTTTTCAGTTTTACCCTCATCTTTTTACCTGAGGAATTACCTGTTGCGGTAACCATCTTCATACAAACCTCTTTTCTAAAAAACAGAGCCGCATAATACGACTCTGTTTTAATTTCACTCAAATTCTGCCGCTAAGCTGATTTTCCTGTGACCGGGTTATTTACTTACCGCCCATGCATCCATCTGTTTCTGGTTTTCTGCAATAAGCTTGTCAATACCTGCTCCCTTCAAAGCAGCCTGAAATTCAGGAAGAACCTCCACCGGATCCAGGGCCCCGCAGTTAATGGTTGCCTGATACTGGCTGATTACCGCATTTACTGCTGAATATTCTGTAGAAACCTCTGTCGTATCAAAGCTGTAGCCGACAGCCGCTGATTTTCTTTCCGCAGGCATGGAAGCGTTCCACTCTCGCATCATCTTATTTTCATCAATCGGCGCAGGAGATACTACTGGCCATTCCAGTCTGGCTCCATAAATTCCATAAGGCATATAATAAGGCAGTGTTGTGGGATCATCCGCCAGGCGTTTAATCAGCTCATCTTCTCCGGATGTCTCAAGAACTTCATAATCCTGTCCTTCAATACCAAACTGAAGAAGCTTACATGCGTCCTTATTTTCATAGATATAATTCAATGCCTGTACCGCCTTTCCAGGATTTCCAGACGTAATCGGAACCATCCATGACACACCTGCCATTCCTCCTACTCCATATTGAGGAATCATATTGATTTCCACAAGCTCATAACCGGTAGTTGCTTCCATACCCGTTCTGCAGTTCGGTGTAGTCCATGTAAAGTATCCAAAAAAATTCCCGCCTGAAAGCAGCACGTTTGCATCTTCAGTATTAGTTGCCGCATCGCTGGATACATATCCTTTTTGGGCATATTCATACATTTTCTGCGCATATGCTTCATACTCTTCTGTTTCAAACAAATTATAAAGCGTCAGATCCGTAAAGCTTCTGTTTAACATCAGCACACCTGCCGCAGGCGTATTTCCCAGTGTATCGACTTCACAATACGCATTGTGCAGCATATTGGCAGAAGTGGTTTCCGGAATATTCATGAAAAACTTATCCCCTTCTCCTGCCTTTACCGTTTCAAAAATTTTCTCCACCTCATCCAATGTATATAGTTTATCCGGATCAATTTCAATATTATATTTTTCCAGAATATCCTTCCTTGCCATATAACCATAGGATTCTCCGTCTATGTAAGCAGTAGGTATCCCATAAAGTTTCCCCTGATAATATCCACCCAAAAGCTGTGTACCGCATTTTTCTTTTATCGCGGCACCATATTCCTCTACATATTCATCGACAGGCTGGATTAAGCCGTTAGCTACATAAGGCGTTACCCCAGTTCCTACCTGGAGTATAATATCCAACTGTTCTCCGCTGGTAATCGTTAGCGTTGACTGGTTTTGTAAATCACTGAAAAGTGCAGGCTCTAAAGTAACATGAACCCCAATATCTTTTTCCAGCATTGCATTCAGCGCATCCTCAACAGCCTGGAAGCCTGACCCGGTGGCTCCCATTGCGGGCCACTGCCAGATGACATTAACAAGTTCTCCTTCCGCAGGAGCCGCAGTGCTCTCTCCGGTTTCTGTTCCGGATGCCGCTGCTTCAGAAGCTTTGGATTCTGCAGCGTTCTCCCCTCCCTGACCGGAATTTCCGCATCCGGTAAGACCTGCCATAACTGTTGTAATTGACAAAAGAATAGCTAACCATTTCTTTTTCATACCCAACCTCCTTGGTGATAGAATCATCTTGACTGGTATCCTTACAGAACCGGCGCCTGAACTGCAGTTACCCGCTTGTTATTTAGTAGTTTAATTATATAAATTAAAAGTAACCTCAACAATCTTTAAATCAAACTCAACCTATATGCAAATCAAACCTCAGTCATTTTTCCTGAGCAAGGTTACAATAAAATACCACTTCCACCGCTGTTCCCTCTCCAATTTCAGAAGAAATACAAATATCCGCATCCTCCCCATAAAAATATTTTAACCTTCTGTATGCATTGGCAAGTCCTACACTTGTTCCTGTGATTTCTTTCTGCCTCATTTTTTTCATTACCTCCACAAGCTTTTCAGGTGCCATCCCCGGACCATCATCTTTCACCAGAAATGCCACCTTCCCGTTGGCGTATGTTCCTTTCATCAAAATATGAGTAACCGCTCCCTGGTTTACTACATGCTTTATTATGTTCTCAATAAAATTATGAAGCAAAAGGGGAGGAATACGTACATAAGCTATTTCCGGCGAAATGTCATAGACAATTTCAATACTACCCGGATAACGGATCTGAGCCATATTTATATACCCTTCTATAAGTTTCAGTTCTTTGCCAAACAATTCCAAACTTCTGTCGCTTCTGAAAATATATCTGAAATAGTCTGATAAATACAGCATAATCTGCTGTATATGTTCGGACTCTTTATCCTGGGCCAATGTATAAATCAGGTTAAACGCATTAATCAAAAAATGCGGACGTATCTGTAACTGCAAGTTTTTCAGTTCCACCTGTTGTTTTTCCATCACTGCCTGCTGTTTTTCAAGTTCCTTTTCATAATTTTCAATTTTCAGATTTTTGAGATGTTCCGCCATATGGTTAAAAGATTCGTAGGCTTGCCTATATTCTATGGAACTGCTGTTTTCTTGAATGCGATAATCAGCGTCTCCTCCCTCAATAGCCATATGAGCTTTATTCAGCCTTTTCAGGGGCCTGATCATAAGAAAGTAAAGAAGGAAATATAAATTCGGTAAAAGTATCAGTGCAATAATTGCAATCCACCTCAACAGAAGATACCCCGACAATATGCCTCCGTTAATTTCTCTTTGCTCCAACTGCACGGTTATATACATATCCGCTTTATGAGAGTAATCGGTGATAAGAATTGTATTTTTATTAACAGGAAATTCTGGGGTTTTTGTAAAAAAGATTTCCACATTTTGATACTGCAAATCCGCTCTCAGCTTAGAAGAAATACTGTCCATTTCAATCCATCCGCCAGTATAAATACCATTCATCTCCGTAATCAGCCATAATACCGGATTACCCAAGTCATCAGCATATTTTCCAGGAACCATTTCTATATGCCAGCCTTTACTAATATTTTCCCCCATCATTTTACGAATATAATTGTCCATATCATTGATAGTATGAATACGGGTATCCATATTCAGAAGCAGCAGATCGTCCAGCTCTCCCATATACATAAATGTTCCATCCGCCGCATCCGAGACGGTAAGCGTAGTCCTGATCGTATTAAAAAATCGGTATTTTGCCATATAATAATCATTATCTCCCTGTTGCTTGCTCAGTATTATGGCGTCTTTATCATTATTTTTCATTGAATAAAGCAATGCAGTCGTATATTCCATCCGGCTTTCCATACTCGTAATATGATTATGCATAATATTGGAAACGGATATTCTGGTTTGTTCCGTTACATTTCTGACAGCCATTTCACTCAGCATGATAGCAAATATATTTAACGGCAATACCAGGACAATAATGACGATAAAAACTTTCGTTGAAACAGATTGATATAAATAAGAAAAAACAGGCTTTAATTTGCTAAACAGTTTCATTTCCTTTATCTTCATCCTTCTGTGCCCTATGGTCCTCCTGATATTGGAACGGAGTACATCCATAATATTTTTTAAACATATTATGAAAATTGGCATAATAGCTGTATCCCACTCTTTCTGCTACCTCTGTTTTGGATATACCATCCATGGTAAGCAGCGAAGCCGCCATCTGCATCCGTTCATTGAGAATATACTGTGAAACAGGCATTCCCTGCTTCTGCTTAAATATTCGGTTCAGATATACCGGATGGAAATAAAAGTTCTCAGCAATACTGTTGACCGTCAAATCAGCATCTCCAATATGTTCCATGATAAAAGTTTTTATTTCTTCAATTACTTCCTCAGGAGCTGCCTTTTCTTCTTTTTTGGATGTCTTTTCCTTCAAATAATATTTCCCATATTCCATGTATCTGGCATCCTTTTTTTTATCTTCAATCCTTTTCACCACCTTAAAAACAGCCAGACCGATATCCTCATACTTAGCCGGAATTAAAATGTAATCCTGACATCCCAGGCCTATTGCCTCTTTTGCATATTGAAAATTGGCATGGCATGTAAGGAAAATACACTCTGTTTCATATTCCTGCTCCCTGATCCATCTCAGCAATGATAGTCCGTTTTCTCCTGGCATCTCTATGTCACACAGCAGAATATCAATCTCATTTTCCTGTATGATATCTTTCCCTCCTTGTGCATCATAGGCTACATACACTTCACCAATTCCATATTGCTCCCAATCTACCCCCCGTTTAATTCCGGTTGCCGTGCGTATTTCATCATTGACGATCAGTAAATTCACCCATTATCACCCCTTCTCTGATTTGGTCATTCCAAGCAATAAGCCTGACTATCCTGAGTATAGAAAAAAGAGCCGCCTCAATTTGTATTCAGAGACGGCCTTTATAAAGCTCTGTTTTATTCTATTCTTTCTGTTTATCATCAACAATATGCAATTCAAACTAATTTGCAACTGAAATCAAACTTCTCCTTTTAGTATCTGTTGCTTCGTTTTACCCAAGTCTATTTATTTTTCATTTCAAAGCTGAACATATTAAGCATACCCACGCTCTTATAAATAAAGTAAATATATCCCCCTTACGAATATTGATTTCTCCATTTGTTTCCCCAAACAGCAATGTCCAGGGACAAAAGGAAACCCTCTTCACCCACATAGCCGGCATATACTTATTGACGCTTCCTCCAATAACATTTCCAGCACCGCATCCGGGAAAAATCTAAATTGGGGTGCTACACTTTCCATTCATGTATACCTTCCAGCCAGACAGTTCAAAGGGAATCACCACCTCCGGCGTCCATCCTTCCGGCAAAGTGAGTTCCATATCCAGCACATGTGCTTCGTGATCCGCATGCCATTCCAGATAAATATCACCCTCCTCACACACTGCATTTCCGCATGCCCAGTTCAGTTCCCCGGGATGAGGATTGATGCGCACGGTATGTGTCAGCTGAAATGGCTGTCCCAATCCCAGTACCTGATTTACTATCAATGCCCCCGCCATCCCGTTAAAACCATGGCAGCCGCTGAATGCATTGATATTTTCATAGAGAGTGCCGGCACCATGCAGCAGTTCAGGCAGATATACATCCTTTAGTTCCTTCACAAGCGTATCCGTTTTTCCCAACTTCGCCAGAACATCAAACCGTATCATCAGGCCAATAAACAGATTGGCCCGTCCTATATTGGGGTTCGGCCGCAGTCTGGGACAGGTTCCCATCTCTTCCGTAAAGGATCTCACATAAGCAGGATCACCCGTCCTGAAACCGCTCCACAGTTCCAGCGCCAGCCCTGCTTCCGTAAGGCAGCCGTTTTTTATAAACCTTCCGTTTTCAAAGGAATACCCATCACTGTCCAGTCCCATGACAGGCCTGACTCCTTCTATCCGCTTTCTTACCTTTTGGGCAATGGCCGTCCATCGTTCCACATGATACAGCTCTCCCATCAATTCAAAGGCATGCACTATCAGACAATTTACCGGAATTGAAATAGGATACAGGGAAAACTTTTCATTGGAGAGTGACCAGTCCACAAACAAAGTGTCAAAGCCTTCAAACAATCCGCTCTCCCCCACATGTTTCATGACGGCATCCAGAAGTTTCTCCACTCTGCCAAAGCAGCTGTCGATAAACTTCCTGTCGGCAGATCTCCAGTAATAGTCCCACAGCTCCGTCAGAAGCCAGAAGGACCAGCTCTGGATTCCGGGAGATTTCTCCTGGTAATTTACGCCGGGATATACCTCCGGAAAAAATGCATCTAAATAATCCTCCGGATTTGTCAGCATAAAGTTTTCAATGAAATCCTTCTCCACACGCAAATCACCCAGAAGCTGCCAGGCAGCCTGGGAAGTGAACTGGGAATCACACAGCCAGCCTCCCCGTTCCCGCTGGGGACAATCCATAAAAATATCCAGTGTATTCAGCCGCAGAGTTCTTTTCGCCCCTTCATATATCAGATTCAGTTCTCCGTCGCTGCATTCGAACATACAGCTTTCCTCCTCCGGGTAGCTGTAATCCCACAGCTGTGGATAAGAAAAAATTACTTTACCACAGGAGCGGATAATCAGCTTAATATACCTGGTCAGTTTAGGTTCAAAGGTGGTCAGGCAATAGCTGCCCCGCTTCAGCTCATAGCGCACCGCATAGGTATTTCCCCGGACAACGCCTTCTTTATCCGTATGATCGGAATTTACCACATCAATGACCGTATCCGCTTCTGTTTTAATCTTAAAATGAATAAAACCCAGCTCCGATTTCGGGATGGAAAATACAAAAGCTGCCGCACCATGACAATCAGAAACACAAATTTCCTTTTCTTCTCCGCTTATATTCTTATGCCAGCTTCCTGCAAACGGCACCTCACGTTCTTCCAGAAGCTGTGCAATAAACCTGTCTTCCTCCTTCAATAACCTGTACCAGTCCGGGTTAAAGCTCTGTGCCAGTTCGTATACTATACCACCCCGGATTCTGTCGCAGGCCTCCATATTTTTTACCTTCTGGAGACGTTGAAAGGGTATGGGACGGTATGTAGGATAAGGAGATCTGCGTTCAAGAAAACCCACTTTTTCCTTCAGGGGCACCGGCTTCTTAAATCCGCTGTAATCTCCCGTAATCCAACTGAAACTGTTTTCCTCCAGACGGTAATATTCCACAATTCCCCTGCTATGACTCATCAGCTCAGCCATTGATATACGGTACAAAAGCTCCGTATAGCCAAAACAATCCTCTCCTGTCGCTGCTGCTGTTTTCCACCGCCCGTTTTCTTCCTCAAAACTGATTTCCGCCGCAAGAAGCCCCGGTTCCATGGTATTGTCATTGCTGTATTTCAACGGTTTATCAATGGCAATCACTTCAATCGCAAGCTGCATCTTTCCAAGGGCAGGCATAATAAATTCATCCACCCGGCAGAAACCCTTTGCCGTTCTTGCCGGGCCATTCGCCACAATCTCCCCATTCACATATAGACGGTAATACGTTCTTGCTGCCAATGCGATTTTCATCCGAACTGGTTTTGGGGCTTCTACATCTGCGCGGAAGCCCAAAACCTGATTGTATTCCCAGGTCAGCCCTTCTCCCCAGACAGGCAATGCTTTATCGAACTGATACATAATTTCTCCTTTTCCATCTGCTAATCCGATTTCAAACAAACGCTCCGAGGGCAGGCCATAATATAAAAATTAGTACAGGAGCTGTTTCCTGATCTTTCTGCTCTCAGAATCCTTTATCCTCCAGCCATTCCAAAGCCAGGGAAGCCCAACGGGCTGTATGTGGAAAAAAAGGGAGTCTTCATGCTTACCATCATATAGCGCTCCGCTATGAGGTCCTTCCTCAAATGTGTGGAGCTCATATGGAACCCCATTACATGCCAACTCATAACAAAAATTTAAAGCATGGCGCGGATCATCGGCATGCGTCTGAATGCACATATTGCCAATATATACAAAGGATACCCGTACCTTATTCTGTTTCAGTGTCCAGAAACTAAAACACAAAAAACATTCCGCAGCAGGCATCGATTGTCACATTTTCTCCTATTATTATTTCCTCGATACTGCCATCCGCAGGGTTCCAGACCTCCGTCTTCTCTTTCCCCCTGCACTGCCAGGCTGCCTCCTGCTTTTCCTCCGTTTTATTTACCACGAAATAAATTGTCTTTCCGTCCTTTTGGTATTTCGCGGTCAAAAGGCTGTTGGGAACGCCTGCCTGCACAATAAATTCCTTTTCCTGCGTTTCTATTTCCTGTACTATCTGCTCCGAGGATTTTGCCGCAAAATACCTGCCGTCCGCAGTAAATTCACCCAGCACCGATTCTTCCCGAAAATCATAGTAAGCAAAAACGGCCTTCTCTCCCACCCGGTATTTCGGCAATTTATCCGCAAACCATATGGCAGTTCCCGCTTCCTGCAGACGTATCAGGGCTTCCCAGGTTTCCGGGTAAATAACATCCATGGCAGGAACAATTATGTTTTCCACCCTGCAGCCGGAGATCCGGGCCTGATTCCCGGATATGGAATCCGCAGCCGCCACGATGTCATCCCTGTCTGCAAACAAATAATCCATTCCCCTGTCAAACAACCTGCGTGTAATCTCAAAAATTGATCTGTCCGCAGGAGAATCTGAGGCCTCCTGGGCGCAATGGCTGGGACGTGTTTTGGCCTGCACCTCCTCCAGCGCGTAATATACAAATGTCCCGCATTCATTGCCTGCCTGATCCAGCATGCTGCCAAGGCGTCCTGTATACTCGTTCAGCCATATGGACTGTTCCCTGCTCATAAATCCCTGATAGCCTTTCAGCACTTCCGGATGATAGGCGGAAAAATCAGAGGAAAAATAAGAATTGACGCATCTGCAGCCTCCCAGGTAAAGCAGACTCAGAATACCAGCCGCATAACGCACCGGGTGCTTTGAAAAGTGATCCATATTGATAAACGGACATAATTCCACCATGACTCCGTTGGTACCATTTTTCCTGGCAGCCATCTGGGCAAAACGCGTTGTATTATGATGGTAAATGTCCGGATAAGAAGCGAGTACATCCACGCCCGGATAACCGGCAGCACGAAGCACTTCCAGGTAGGAACCGTAATAAAGGACATGGGCGCGAAGCGACTCTTCTGCCAGATAATGCCCGGAAAAACAGGTTCCGTGTTCCTCACACCAGTCCGAAATCTGTTTTACATAGTTCCCTGCGATCAGCTTTCCTATCAGCTGGTAAAAATGTACACGGACAGTATAGGAACTGCTGCGTCCCTCAAAAATCATCGGAAGGTAAGGGAGCAGGGAATACCCGTACTCCTCCTCAAATGCCTCAAACAGTCCCTCCGCCCACGGCGCTAAAGCATAAGGCCACACCTCATCCCCCTGGATATAAGGTGTCTGTAAACTTGGCTCGTCCGTAAAAACAGCGCAGGCATTTTTATATGCTTCCGGAACATCTCTTATAATAGGCTCATAGCATACATCCAGGAAACGTCTCACGGCTTTTTTATCCAGGATGTTGATATAATGGTTTTTGGAGCTTACATTATGCGTCAGGTGGGAGCCCTCATAGGCAGACTTCACACAGAAGATAAACAGCGCCTCGTTTTCCTTCATGCCGCATTCGCAGTGCGTGTCTGTGAACTCCACCGGCTCCATCTGATCGTACAGAACAATACTGGTATTCATTCTGGTGCAATCACACGGATATTTGGCAGCCCAGATAATCCTGTCCGATTCATCATCCAAATCAAACACAGCAGTTTGGGGTTCCCGGGCAATCCGGCGGCGCATATAAAAGCCTTTTGCCTCCAGCTCCGGGTGGCCTTCCAGGGACTGTCCTCCCCCATGGCCGGAAGGATATCCCTTCTCATCATAAATCCAGTAGTCCATATCACGGCGGCCCAGTTCCTGCAGAATCTGCCCGAATCTCACCAGATTCTCCTTATTTCCCGTATACCCGTTTTCCACAGGCGGATTGGTCGCTGTCCCTCCATATCCAAAATCCTTTACCGCATCCGCCAGGATACCGCATTCTTCCGGCCAGCTGTGGATAATAGTTTTCATCCGGTATTCCCGCGCGGGGTTTGCAAATGCTTCTCTGTCCATAATTTTCTCCTGTATATGTTTTAAAAAGCTTCCTGAATGCAAAGGCTCATAATTGTGTGCAGGATCCGCTTTGCACAACGCCTTAATTCCTCTATGTTTACTTCCCCATTCTCAACGGAAGACGTAAGATTCCTGATATCTTCCATCGATCCGGGCATAATCAGATCATTGCCGGCATGGATACATCCTGCGCAGGTAGAAGCTGCATACTTATGCAAATGGTTTTCACTCTGGGATGTGGTCCCCCAGTCGGTCATTACCATTCCGTCAAAGCCCCATTCAATCCGGGCCGCCCGGGTCAGCAGGTCATGGTTATTGGCTGCGTGTATCCCGTTAATCAGGTTCAGTGATGTCATCATGGCTTTCGGTCGGGCCTGCTTTACTGCAATTTCGTAACCCTTCAGGTAGATTTCACGGAGCGCCCGTTCCGAAACATGGACATTGTTTGCCCCTCTGTTATCCTCCTGATTATTGCAGGCCAGATGCTTTATGGTGGCTCCCGTTCCCCGCAGGCTCTGCAGTCCGTTAATCACTGCTGCCGCACACTCTCCTGTTACCACAGGATCTTCCGAATAATACTCAAAGTTACGTCCGCACAGGGGATTTCTGTGGATATTCATGGAAGGTGCCAGCCAGAGCCGTACACCGAAGGTACGCATTTCCTTCCCTTCTATCTCCCCGCATTTCCTGCACAGCTGTCTGTCCCATGTCTGTGCCAGCTGCACGGCAACCGGCAGGCCGGTGGTATACTGGTCAAATACCCTATGGTTCTTTCTGTCCTGTATATAATCTTTTCCGATAATACGGTCAACTCCATGGATTGACAGCAGTCCCGACGTCAAAACCTTTCCGTTTTCATCCATTTCATATTCCGGAACCAGACGCAAACCGGAGCCGCCATCCGCCATATTCAGATTCGGGATTCCTCTGCTTTCAATCAGCTCTCTCGTTGTATCACAGGCTCCTGGAACTATGCTTAAAGGAATTTCCCCATTCACTGCTGGAGCATCTCCTGAGCCTGCGCATACGATTGCTCCTCCTTCGTTGCCTCCGTTTTCCGCATCCCCCGTATTTCCCACGCAGAGGCTGACCATTTCCTTCACAGAAAGGGACTCCACAAAAGCATCCAGGCTGATATGCCCTTCCACAACATCCTTAAGGTGCAGCGCTGCCTTACTATCGCCGCAGTTTCCGGCCAGGCAGTCCTCTGCACTGCCATCGCCTTTAGCCGCTCCCACACCTTCGGTATCATAAATATGGTACAAGGTTTCCATGGTTCTCTCAAAGGAAATTATATTCTCAGGAAGCGTTTCTTTCTCTTCCATCCGAGGGAATGAGGTACCCTTTGCAGAAAATTCTTCCATCTCACACCCCGGAGAAAACAGCCTTTTACACTGTTCAGTTATTATTTTCCGTTCCAGCTTAATCCCGGCCGCCGTCCGGGTATTGCGGGAAGAATTCCCCACACGTACTGTATAAATTCCCGGTTCCAGAATCCAGGCGCTATCCTTTTCACTGTAGGAAGCCAGATTTCTGAGACTGACTGTAATTTCCAGCTTCTGCGCCTCTCCCGGCTGTAAGAGCTTTGTTTTCGCATATCCCTTCAACTCCTGATATGGTTTTTCCAACTCTCCGCCAGGTGCCGATACATAGAGCTGAACCACCTCCCTCCCGGAAAATCCGCTGCCGGTATTAGTAACCGTGACTGCGGTTACAAGCTGTTCTTCTTTTATTGTTACCGCTTCCGTCTGAATCCTGAAATCCGTATAGGACATACCATACCCAAAAGGATATGCCGGCGTGATACCGAAGGAATCAAAATACCGGTATCCTGTATAAATCCCCTCCGTATACCATTCATCATCCAAATTGCCATTCATCGCCCCATAGCTTTCCGCATTGGGATAATCCTCGTATTTTTCCGCCCAGGTTGCTGTCAGCTTTCCCTCCGGTGTCACCCTGCCCGTCAGCACATCCGCTGCCGCCAGTCCTGTTGTCCCTCCCGACTGGCCGGTCAGTACCAGGGCACTCAGATGCGGCAGACTGCGGATATACGAAGTATCGATGACACCTCCTACGTTCAGAAGTACAATCAGATGTTTAAAATTCTCCGATAATATCCGCAGGTTTTCCTTTTCTGCATCCAGCAGCAGGTAATCCCCCCTGGCATATCTTCTGTCCGCCCCTTCTCCTGAATTCCTGGAAATCACGAATACGGCCGTTTCCGTATCAGCCCTTCGGACATCGTCTTCTGTAATTAGCGGCTGTGCGGACGGGACGAAGGGTTCTGCATACATTTTAAGAACCCCTTTCAGAAGATCCCCGCCCCCCGCTTCCCTGATATTTGTGTAATAAGCGTCTTCCTCTTGTCTCATTATCGCTTCATAACGGTCCAGATAATCCCCGGAGGTTACAGCAAGTCCTGCCCTCTCCAGGCCTTCCTCAATGCTGACAAATTCCCGGCAGTTGATACTGGCTGCGCCCAGACCGCAGTACACAGTATTTCTTGCCCCATATCCGTACAGCGCTATACGGCTTCCCTTTGCCAGGGGCAAAATTCCATGATTCTCAAGCAATACAATTCCCCTGGCCGCAATATCCCGTACAAGCTTAAAATGCTCCTTTTCCTGCGGAGGGACCACACCCGCTTTCAGCCCATAATAGCGATTCATAAAAAATCTCCCTTATACTTTTCGAAATTTATCCCTTAACGCCCCCTATTACGATTCCTTTCACAAAATACTTCTGCAGGAAAGGATAAATAATCAGGACAGGAAGAACTGCAATCACTGCAATTCCCATACGGATGCCAACCTGTGGAATCTTCATACTGGATGCCGCAGATCCAAGCATACTGGCATTTCTTGTGAGGAATTCAATATTGTTGATCATATTGTTCAGTATCATCTGAATCGTATAAAGCTTCTGTTCCGTAACATAATACAGGCCATTCATCCAGTCATTCCAGTATCCCAGGCCAACCATTAACACCAGTGTGACGATCATTGGTTTGGAAAGCGGTACTACAATACTCATTAATATTTTCCTTTCGCTTGCCCCGTCCAGCTTTGCAGCCTCTATCAGAGAATCGGGGATACTGGAGGAAAAAAAGGAGCGCATCATGATTACATAAAAGGCGTTCATCATCAGCGAAGGCACAATCAGGGCAAAGAGAGTGTTTTTTATATGAAAGGTATTCGCATACATCATATAGGTGGGAACCAGACCGCCGTTGAACAGCATCGTAAAGAACAGGAAAAAGGAAAGCCCGCTGCGGTAAGGCAGATCTTTTCTTGATAAAGGGTAAGCAAACAGAATCGTCAGTACCAGATTGCATACCGTCCCAATAACAGTGACAACAATCGTCATAACATACCCTCTGAGTATGGTACCTGCGCTCCTGATAATATAGCGGTAAGTCTCCAGGCTGAATACCTCAGGGAAAAAGCTGTAGCCATTCCTTGTCAGCGTCATCTCCTCCGTAAGAGATGCCATTACCATTAAAAGGAACGGAAGGACACAGCTCAGTACCAGAAGAATCATGAAAATGTGCATGAGCGTCTGTTGGATTTTATCGTGTTGAACCATAATTCTTTGCTCCTTTTCTAAAACAACGCATTATCTTTATCAATTTTCGATACGATTAGGTTTGCAGTCAATACCAGTATAAATCCGCAAATGGACTGGAAGAATCCGGCTGCCGCCGACCTTCCCACATCATTCAGGAGAATCAGACCCTTATAAACGTATACATCGATAGTTGTCGTCACATCATACAGCATTCCGGAATTCATGGGCACCTGGTAAAACAGCCCGAAATCCGAATAGAATATCCTGCCTACAGAAAGGAGGGTCAGCGTAATGATCGTCGGCCGCAGCCCGGGCAGTGTTACATTCCATATCCGCTGCCATCTGTTGGCGCCGTCCACCACCGCCGCTTCATACAGAGAGCTGTCAATTCCGATAACCGTTGCGTAATATATAATACTGTTATAGCCGAAGCTCTTCCATAAATTCACAAAAATTAATATGTAGGGCCAGTATTTCGGAGTCATATACCAGTTAATCTTCTTATGTAATATCGAATTGTTGATAAAGCCGTTGTCCGTACTTAAAAAAGCAAACGTAATATAGCTTACTACCACCATGGAAACTAGATATGGAATCAGGATGAAAATCTGATAAATCTTTTTCGGCAGATTTGCCCTGATTTCATTCAGGATAATGGCCACTGCAATCGCAAACACCGTTCCCAGTAAAATAAACACAAAATTATAACCCAGGGTATTCCTGATAATCAAAGCGGCGTCCTTTGTGCCAAACAAGAATTTAAAGTTACTCAGTCCATTCCATGGGCTTCCTGCAATCCCTTTGGAATAATCATATTTTTTGAAGGCCAGGGTTAAGCCGCCAATAGGCATGTAGTTATTAATCAGCAGATACAGGATACCGGGCACCATCATAAGATACAGCTCCCGGTAGCTCCACAGATTCTTCACCAATCCTTTTTTATTGTTTGTCCTTACTTTTCTTTTTTTCTCGTCACTCATTTTCAACCTCTTCCAGGAAAGGAAACAGGCAGCCGGCAAATGCCCTGGCCGCCTGTTTTCTTACTCTATGCTGTACGAAACAGTTATCTCAGGTTACTGCTTGGCAAGGTATGCATCCAGTTCCTCCTGCATTTTAGCAAGTACATCGTAAAAGCCGATTGCTTCCAGCTCAGACCTAATTGCGGGAAGAACATCATCCAGGGCAACACTGCCGGTTTTAACAGAATTCAGATATTTTTCTTCCAGATTCTTATAGGCAGTTATGAAGTCTCCGTATTCGGATGTGTCAAAAAAGAATCCAAAAGTTTTAGAAACTTTTACCTTATTATTCCATTCATCTACTGCTGTCTTATAATCATCCACTACAGCTGTCGCCTTAAGCGGGTTCAGAAGATAATTAGGATAAGTTGCTGTTGCTGCGAATCCACCATAGGGCTCGTTTTCGGCAGTCATTCCTTCGGGATAATCGGCGCATCCGTCTTCATTAATTACGTAATGCTTTCCTTCAATACCATAGGAAAGAAGAGTATGAAGCTTGGAATCTGTATAAAGAGCGCTTAATAAAGTAAAGGCTTCGTCAGGATGGGCGCTATTTGTGCTGATGCCGTACTGTAGATTGCCGATATCGGTAGGCACTGCTCTGGGTTCAATAAGCGTGGCAGATATCACTGTATTAGGATATAGGGTATCCAGAGGATCGATATCCGCATTATGCAGGGTAGCGAATGCCGCACCTGCAGTTACCATACTGCTGCCTTCCTGCGTATTGCTGATTGCATCAGACATAATCAGTCCATCCTGATACCACTGATGAGTATAATTACAGAACTCTCTGAATGATTCCAATTCAAATATGCTTTTAAGTTCCGTGGAATCAATATCATTCGTATAGGCAAAAGATGTGAGACCAATACCACCAACCCAGGGGCTATTCCAGGTCATATCATTCATTGACTGCGGAACCAGTGCATAAATCTCCGGATGAGCCTCATGAACCTTATAAAGCACTTCTCCCAGACTGTCCATATCTGTAATGGAAGAAGGATCGATTCCCATTTCCTCTACGATATCCTTATTCAGCACTGCTACTTCTTTGCCGCCGTACTGATACTTCCGGACAAGACCGTACATACGTCCGTTCATGCTTGATGCCGTAATCTCCGCCTCGGTAAAGCTGTTCTTAAGTTCATCGGAGGCATTATTGAAATAATCCGTAATATCAAGCAACTGCCCATTATTAACATAGTTGGAAAGCTGGCCTGTTCCGGTAAAATAGCAGGTCACATCCAGCTCGTCCGTAGTCATTGCCAGATTGATTGCCTTTTCAAAGTTACCGATTTCGGTATAAACCAGCTTCGTCTGGATTCCGTAGTTTTCTGCCAGATGCTCATTCACCGCATTCTGCACTTCCGCAATTGCCTCATCCGTATACGGCGCCAAGGTAGGAATATACAGGGATACCGTTACCATATCACCGGCTGCGGCTTTCGTGCCTTCTGATGATGCCTCCGTGGTTTCTCCGGCAGCTGCCGAAGAGGATGCTGCGTCTGCCTGCGTGGATGCCGTTCCTCCTGAGGTTCCCTGGGCTCCACACCCAACAAGGGACCCCAGAACCATTGCCGCGCACAATAATGATGCTACAATTTTCTTCTTCATTCTTTTCTCTCCCATCTGCCCGCATATCGGGCCTGTGAATCCGAAAGGCTGTATGCCGAAGCCTAACAGCCCTGTTCCTTTAACCTTCTATCGAAGGCTATTGTTTCCTGATGCATTAAGTATATTGGATCATAACACCTGAAAATAGCTTTTTTAAGACTTGGATTATTGATTTTCAGACTTTCATAGTTTTCATAAAAAAGACAGTCCATCAGGGCTGTCCGTTTTTTTGATACTTTTTTCTGTATTCTGTTGGCGTTGTCCCCGTGTATTTCCGAAACATCTGGGTAAAATTAGTGAAGTTTTCATACCCCACCTTGGAGGCAATCAGGGCAACGGACATATCCGTATCACCCAGCAGTTTTTTGGCATAATCCATCTTCTGCTTGAGAACGTATTCCTTATATCCTGTCCCCGTTTCCTTCCGGAATACCCTGGAAAAATAGTCCTCATTCAGAAACACATATTTAGCGGCTTCCCTCCTGGAAATCATCCGCTCCATATTTTCATCAAGATAATGAAGCACATCCTGGATGCGCTCATGGACCGAATAGGTGCCTTCCTCCTCCCCCTTTTCCATGAGCATCCTATTGTACTGCCGAAGGCAGATATCCACACCTTCGCAAAGCTCCTCCACGGAAGTACAGGCATGCAGCATCTGTTCATACGTATAATCCTCCGTAAAAAGCTCTGACAGCTTTTTATTCTGCGCATAGCAGCCAATAGAACAGGCCTCAAGGAAGCTGTGGATGATCTTCTGCATATAGTTTATGGTCAGGTACTGTTGCTTTTCCGCATAATGAAGCATATTGACAATCTGGTTTTTTACAAGCACGGAATCCTTTCTCGTCAGCCACTTTCCCCATGCCGCTCCGTCCGGGACCCGCAGTTCCTGCGCCTTTTCTCCGCAGACAAGATAAACCTCATTTTTCCTGATAACCATACTTTCCTGATACTCCATGATATTTCCGATGGCCTCAGGAAGCCCCTCTTTAGCATATTCTCCAAGGAACAGGGTAAGGGAGCAATTTGCTTCCCCGCATACGTACTGTCTTGCTGCCTGAAGTATTTCTCTCATTTGAAGCAGTTCTATGATATCTCTGTTTCCATAAAACAGGACTGCGGCCTGTTCTTCCGCCAAAGGCACGGCCTTATAAATAATACCCTTACTGTCAAACCCATACTCTCCCAACGCTTTTAGCAGCAGCGCCTTCCCATTTTCCGCGTTTGCCCGTTCAAAAACTGCAAGACAGGGCAGATACCACCATTCCTCCCCCTGCGTATGGGAATCCGCACGCCATTCGTCCATTTGGGTAAACTGCTCCCTCTGGTAAAACAGGGAAACAATATAAGCCTCCAGTGTATTGGGCAGCTGCTCATCATAAAGACTACTTTTCCGCAGTATGGCTTCTCTTTCTTCCAACTTCCTGATACACCGGCCAATCGCCTCTTCAATGTCTGGAATGCTTGCGGGCTGCAGTATATAATCAAACGCACCATTATGAATTGCTTCCTTTGCATAGGAAAAATCCGCATGCGAGGTAAGAAAAATACAGTACACCTGAGGATAATTCTCCGCCTGCCATTTCTGCAGGGAAATACCATCCTCTCCCGGCATTTCAATATCCGTCAGCATAATGTCCACCGTATACGTTTCCAGGATTTTTCTGGCGGCAGCGGCGCTGTCCGCGGTATATACCTCCCCTACTCCCAGGCGTTCCCAGTTTACCAGCTTTTTAGTCGCCACAAGAATTCTCTCCTGATCGTCTACCAGCAATACATTCATAGCTCTTCCCCTCCCTGCCTAACCGGTAAAATAACCTCACTGTATGCGCCGTCCCGGTTCTCAAAATACCAGCTGATTCCCACTCCATAGTGAAGACGCAGCCTGCTCAGCAGATTAATGATTCCAACCCCCATTTTTCTTTCCGCCTGCCCATCGGCAGATACTTCTTTTTTATTCAGTATGGCAAGCAGTTCTTCCGGATAGCCCGGACCGTTATCACTTACGGTGATATCAAGACTGTCTCCATTATCCGTACTCAAATACCGCACATGGACCTGAATCTGCAGATTCCGCCCTTCTATCCCCCTGGCATATTTAATTGAATTTTCCACAAACAGCTGTAGGGTAAGAATCGGGATTTCCACATCCAGTGCTCTGTCATCCACGGACATTTCACAAATAAAAGGCCTGGAGGACAGAATGGCCTCCATATTTACGTAATTCTGGACGAACTCCTTTTCCGTTTTTACCGTTACCAGTTTTGCATCTGTCTGCAGCAGATACCGTAAATGTGCGGAAAGGCAAAGCAGAAACTCCTCAGCATTCTCATATTCCTTCATCATCAGCATATAATACGCATTTTTCAGGCAATTCGTATAGAAATGAGGCGCCAGCTGCAGCTGGAGGAACTGGAGCTGCACTTTTTGCTTTTCCAGCTGCTCTTCATAGGATCTGATTTTATACTGCTCGATTTCCTTTAACATAAGCCGGACCGTCTGCCGCACATTTTCGATTTCCGTAATACGGTTAGATGCTGTAAACTCCACCTCCCATACCCCTTCCTGAATGTTGCGGAGCGCATTTGTCATATCCTCAAGCGGTATTGCCAATTGATTGGAGGTAAAGCGGTACAGTTTTATGCAGAACAAGATAAGCAGCAGCCCGAGAACAAAAAGTACGATATGGATTCCGCTGATATAAAACCAGATATTATGCGGAACAATTTTCACAACGGACATATTTGCACTGTCCAGCTTCTGCACATAGGCTACTTTACCATGTACAATATTTCTTCCGGGCTTCAGCAATAAATAATCGGTATCGGAAAGCCCTGTCTCCCGACCGCTGATCTGATAAAATATTCCTCCATAAATAACACCATATGCCTCTGCGTCATTTGATGCTTCCGGCATACCCTGGCTCAAACTGATATTACCGCTGATAGCCGCTGAGTTTTTCTGCATATATGCATTATAATAGGTATCATTTTCAGCCTTTACCACGTAATCAATAAAAGAATTGCTGACTCCCTGTACGGCACGTCCCGTCTTCTTCAGTATTTCTTTATCCCGGAATGACATCTCCTCATTCACATAATAAAGAGGCTTTTTATCATTGTCATAATAGATGAAAAGGCCGCCCAGATTCCTGTTGGATCTGACCTGAAGCTTCAGCATGCTGAGCATATTGCTTATCGAATTCACCCTATCCACAGCGGGCTGATACAGATAAAGTCCCTGGAAAACAGCATCGGAGGAATAAATATACCCCACAGTGTCTCTGAGCTGTAGAATGCTGCTGTCAATATGCGCTGCATAGGAAGCTGCATTCTCTTTATGCAAATCATTTACTTTTCTCTGATAAGAATGAATGATTACCGCCATAAACGTCGTCATAATCAGAAGCAGCAAAATAACCAGAGTCATGACGAACCGGAGCAGCTGCCGCCTTAAACTGAACATTGTGTACTGTTTTGGACTTTTCATCTTATCCTTCAGGGAATTGCCCTTCATAATTTCTGTTTTCCCGCTTTCTTCTGTTATCCGACTTATATTGCTCCTGCCTCAACAAATATTATTATAATATATTTGCCAGAGAAAATATATTTTTTTGACCTCTAATCTTTACTCTACAACTTTATCTGTTTTATTTATACAGCTTCCCCCTCTAAATCCGCATTCCTTTTATTACTGCTCTTTCCTTCTGGGATCAACCGAATATACCCCGGGTCCCTTACTTAATGATGCAATTGGGCCGGGAATGCAAAGCTCTTCATATTCCGACCCGAACATATCATTGGATACCAATGGATATTTCTGCACAGCTTCCAATTTATCCATTTCCGTTATATGAAGCTCCAGCCTTTCTCCATCCATACACATTTCCGCCTTTTTTTCCGCTCCAAAAATATCCCAGCCGTAATGTCTGCGCAGTATCTCAATATCCAGAACCCTTACCGGATCAGGGTTCAGTATACGGAAATATCCACCATTACTTCTTCCGCAATCAATATAAACATTTCCTTCCGCCTCATTGCGATCATTTATAAAGTCAATTGCCGCATGCCGGCATTTATAGAAAATATTATTAAGCAACTTATGATCACTCTCGGTACTCCCTCTTCCGTTTGCTAACCGATTTGCAACGGAGCACCCCTGGAAACCGGCATAATTGATATTAATAAACAGATTATTTACCACTGTCAGATCTTCATTTCCTAACGAATAAACACCGTTACCTTCTTCGACTTCTTTTTCAAATGTATCCCAGCCAAATCCGTTTTGGCTCTGCCGGATCTCTTCATGAAATGCAGCGCCTATATTACTGAAAATATTATTGTCAATCAGATTATTTACGCGGGTTGCCTCAAAAATCACTGCGCCACGAGGCGTATCCGGCATATCTGTAAACACGTTTCCCGTAATTCTGCAATTAATATTACCTACATCCAGCCACAGGCCATCACAGAACTCAAGATTTCGGATCACATTTCTTCTGAACAACATATTTTCTGCAAAATGCACCTTAACCGCAGCTGACTCACAGGAATAGAAAGCTCTGTGCCAGCCAATTTCTTCAAACAGGTTATCTTCAATCAAGAGATTTCTGCTTCCCAGTGCAGCGATTGCATTAATACCGAAATCTTTAAATTCATTTCTTCTTATTATGTGGCAACTGTAATCTTTGAGCTTCCTGAAATCAGTAGCCTGCCAGCACTCATTTCCCGCATCCAGCCCGACCGAATTGGCGTGACGTATGATGTTATCCTCAATAATCCAATGGTGCCCGCGCCATGTGGATACCAGCCCTTTCTGCGGTACAGGATTTCCGTTGCCGGCATGCTCAAAAATAAAGCCCTTTACCCGTATATAGCCCGTATATGGATTCTGGGGCACAAATACCTGCTCCTGATTAGTCACTTCTATATAATGCTCTTCAGGGCTTCCATCCCCGGGAAATCTTACATGAATTGTCCTTCCATCTTCCTCCACCCAATATCCGGATTCCATTCTTCCCAGCTGACCATAAGTTCTGGCCTGCAGCATTCTTATCCCATCCATAAATACAAGCCCCCGCCTGTACATTAACGGAGCATAAACCCGTTCCTCATACTTCAGGCAACAGGTATCATGTATAATCGTGCAGACAGCAAAAGGATTGTATCCGTCAAACCAATTCTTATCCAGCTTCAGGCTCCAGATTACAGGTTCCTTCTCCAATTCCGGACCTGTACTCCTGTATTTATCCCAACCTGTGGATTCCTGCCATCCACCTTTTATTTCAACCGACCCCTTAACAACTACTTCTTCTCCCTCTGCCGCTTCATAACAAATCATTGAATCCGGTCCGTCTCCGCCCCTGGCAGGCCTTACACATTCCCGGTAAACACCGGCCTTGACAATAACCTTCTCCCCGGGCATTAACACCTCGGCAGCCCTGCTGAGCGTGAGGAAAGGCTCTGATTCTGTTCCGGGTCCGTTATCATTTGCATTTGTTGCTTTCTGGTCTACATAATAAACTTTTTTATAAGAAATCGGTTTCTCCCAGAAATAAAAATCAGTTCCGTCTGCCAATCTGTTTTCTGCAAGCTGTTCCTGATACATATGTTTTCCCCCTATTTTTTATGCTGTTCTGCGATAAAATCCCGGTACCATAGTGCACTGTCTTTACAAATTCTCTCCTGTGTTTTAAAATCCGTATGTACAATCCCATATCGCTGGGTAAAGCCGATACACCATTCCCAGTTGTCCATCAATGACCATAAATAATAACCCCGAATATCTGCTCCTTCCTCCATTGCTTTGGAAATCCAGTATAAAAATCCTTCTACATATTTAATTCTTTCCAAATCATGAACCATGCCGTCTTCAGTAAGCTCTTCTCCACAGTTATAGGTTCCATTCTCCGTAATATAAATCGGTATATTCACATTATAGTCATTTTTCAAAATATGAACCGCATCATATACAGCTTTTGGATAATATTCTGTCCCATTATCCATATAATTACCGCCAGTATGTTTCTTTTTCTCTTTCTTCAACAATGTTTCATCTGCACAATCTACCACACGATTGTAACAATTCAACCCAAAGAAATCGATTGGCGCAGAAATCTTCTTCATATCATCATCCATCATAACCGGCATACAATTTTCTCTCTTCATATAATCAAGAAGCGCATCTGTGTAAGCGCCTTTGAAAACAGGATTAAGATATGATCTGTATGACTTTTCATTTTCAAGTTCAGCAGCTGCAATATCTCCTGCATTATCCGGTCGTAATGGATGATGATTCCAGATATCAACAACAATACCGATTTTAGAATCTTTCAGATTTGCCTGACGGAAACGTTCCACGCCTTCACCATGAGCCAGCAAAACGTGATGGTTTGCCTGCCGCCCAAATGCTTCACTCTTTCTTCCGGGTGCAAAACCTCCCAATCCATATCCCACATATACAGCAATCGGCTCATTAATCGTTGTCCAGATTGGAACGCTATCTCCCAGTTCGCGGAATATCAGAGACGCATATTCTCCATACCATTTCACAATATCCCTGTTCAGCCATCCGCCTTCTCTTTCCAGTTCATACGGCAGATCCCAATGGTACAAAGTTGCATTCGGTACAATCCCGGCATTATGAAGTCCCTCTATAAGACGTTTATAAAAGTCCAGCCCTTTCTGGTTGATCCGTCCTTTTCCTTCCGGCATGACACGCGGCCAGGAAATCGAAAATCTATAAGACTCCACATTCAGGCTTTCCATCAACTGAATATCATCTCTCCATCTGTGATATAAATTACATCCCACATCTGGTCTTGAATTATCCGCAATTGTTCCGGGGATTCTGGAAAAAACATCCCAAATGGATAAACCTCTTCCGTCATCCAGCATTCCCCCCTCTATCTGCTCCGCGCTTGCGGCAACACCAAACAGAAAATCCTTTGGGAAAATTATCTCTGTTCCATGGTTCCTGAAGTTTTCCCTGTTCATATGCCACCCCCTTCTGTATTCACCCTCTTCAAACGCACCGCCATATACTGTTTTCCCGGAAGCGTAAGTCGGATTCTTCCCGTATGCACACCGGCATCCTCAATTGTCATGTTCCATGTGTCAATAATTTCCACACGGTATGCAGCGCTCTCATCCATCCTTATGTCCGTACGTGCAGGCTGTGCAATGCCATAATAATAAATATAGTAACTTTTAGGCTTGTCTGCTGAAATGTCACACTCCTTTTCAGGGGCAGCCACTAAAATTCCATATTGGTTCTCTGCCAAAGCCATGCCATGCCCCGGAGTCTCCTCCATGATTTTTTTAAGGAATTTAATCCGTTTCCAGCTCTCGCCATGAAGTTTTCCGCCATGGGACCACCAGAGAATATTTTCAGGATGAAGGTATGTTTCTCCATGTCCCGGATATCCCCCACGGCACACAGTCTCCCAAAACCGCCTCACCATTTCAGCCGCACTGCTGTTGCCCCATGTATACTCAATATTTCCTTCATATCCCATTTCATCCATTACAACCGGTTTCTGATAGCGTGACCGGAGACTATCTACGTTGGCAGGATTTCCCTGAATACTCACATGCGTAATCCACGGACGGGAATGATCATAAGAATTAATACAGTGATGTATGGAACGCAGGTGATGATATGGATCTTTTTCACACAGTATCTTGCCGTAACGCTCCCAGTCCTCAGTGGTCTTTGCTTTCAGAAGATCGTATTCGTTGGCCGCAGACCACCATACATTTCTGTATGCAGAAAAACGGGCTGCCGCATAATTCCAGTACAGGTCATCCTGTTCTTTTGTCATGTACGCAAATCCCCACCGGTCATAAGGATGCATCATAATAATATCCGCCTCAATTCCCAAATCCTGCAGCTTTGAAATACAATACTCGATATGCCTGAAATGCTCCGGATTAAAACGGAACAAATCAAAATTATTATCCTCATTCGCCCGGTCATATTCATGGAAATTGTCCATTGTCAATACGCTGCTGTCCATAGGCGTTCCTTCATACGGGTAAGAACGGGGCTCTCCCAGATTATAATCAAAATGTTTCGGGAATACGCAGAAGCGCAGCTTATTAAATCCTGATTCCTTTAAGGTTTCCAGTGTTTCTGCGATTCTTTCATCCGACTGATGGTTCCACACATAGCAGGTGGTACCCACAGAGTAATATGGGGTTTTATCCGCGTAAATGAAATGATATTTATCTGCCACCTGCACAGGTCCATGATTCCCTTCCCCGGCAGGTATTACTTCAAATGTCCCCTCAACAGGATCTGACAGAAAATCCGCCTGGATACGATAAGAATAGGAACCCGTAAAAGAGGGCATAAACCTTATCCGGTAAATTCCATCCCCATCATAAAAGCCATCTGTGCAGATTTCTTCATTTTCGCTTTTAAAAACTCCTCTGATTTGATGCTCTGTAAACGGATTGCCCTCTGAGGGTCCTTTCACTTCTGCCTCAAACATTCCCCAGCGTTCTACTTTTTTGTCCATACTATTCCCCTTATTCTTTTTCAAAATTCACAAATGTTTAACAGACTTTTCAATTATATTTTGAGTGTAACCTGCTTTTCCTGTATAAAGGTAGCTTTTTTGCGACTTATACTATTAATTTTACGACTTATTCTATATAGTCACTATTCCTTTTCCTTATACATAAAATAGGAAAATTGGACATACTCGTCATACTCTTTACCATTACCACTGGCAAACATTCCTATATATGCCCCAGCAAATCCCCCTGCAGTTTCGCTTCCCAGAAATGAACCATCCACATTCTCTTAAAGTATATATTTATCCCCACTCTTATTTATAGCTGTCAAAGTGTAGTAGACCCCACAAGCTTCAATAATAAATATTGCTTCATCCCATTTCCATATAATTTCTTTCAAAATTATTTCCTTGTAAGGTAACTCATTTACCTTATAAAGTAATGACATATCTAATGAACAATAGCCCTGGATAGCCCTGATAACCCTTTCCCCATTTTTATTCAGGCCTATTTCAATTCGAAGCTGTTGAAAATCATTCTGCAAAACTACCATTCCCGCTGTTTGTTCTTCTTTAGGTTTAAAGCAGATTTGGGGCTTTGCCTGAAATGACATATATTGCTGCCGTCTTCCAAGAAATCCCGTATTCCCGGGATTTTCTTCATTAATTTTTTCTTTTTTAAGGAATTTTTGCATAACCTAATATTAAGGCATCCATCTTTTATAATTGCAGTATTCTCTTCCGGTGTACCCAGATAATTCCAGTAATATTACAGAGATGAATTTGTAAATTCATCTTTCTCACTGACTTTCTTGATTTCGCATTCAGGAAGTTCAGGACCCTGATATACAAATTCAATTTTCCCCGTTCCAGGGCTCACGACAGGCCAACCGTTTTCCCATTCTACAGGAACGATAAAAGTCTCTCTTCCAAGTATTTTATGATATCCGTCATAAGGCCTTGAAGCCAGAAATACCATATACCAGGAACCATCCTTTAATTCTACAAGATCAGCGTGACCTGTATTGGCAACTACTGCTTGAGTTCCAAGATTTCTCTGCGCTAATATCGGATTTCCCCTATATCCTTTATAGGGGCCACGCAAATTCTTAGATTTGGCAATTGTTTCAGAATGAAAATGCTCTGTTCCCCCCTCTGCGATCATTAAATAATAATAATTGCCGATTCGATATAAATGAGGTCCTTCCGGATAATATGCATCTTCGAATGCCCCTCACCAGATTTTAGTTTTCTCACCAATCAATTTAAAATTATCAAGCTCAATTTCACTTAACCATATCATTTGTTTTTCACCATTCCCCGGTTCCGATGGCCATGTTCCTATATAATATGCCCTATCATTATCCCAAAAGAGTGATGGAGCAATTCCTATTGCGTCTTCTAACCAATGAGGTTCCGACCAAGGTCCCTCCGGATTCTGAGCCGTTACAATAAAATCCCCCCATAACTCACATTTGTTGTTATTACATAGTAAACACCTTTATGATACCGAATCGTTGGCGCATATATCCCTCCAGATATATCATATGGATTTAATCAAAGCTTTGTAGGACGATCCAGGACATGGCCTATCTGCTCCCACTGTGTCAAGTTCTTACTATGAAAAATCGGTATACCCGGATAATATGCAAAAGATGAGGTTACCATATAAAAATCATCCTCAACTCTACAAATTGATGGAGCCGGGTAAAATCCCGCCAAAATTGGATTATGTAATTCCATTTTTTATTCCTCCCTGTTTATCCCTTCACCCCTCCAAGGGTAATTCCCTGTACAAAATATCTCTGAAAGAATGGATATAATATAACAACTGGAATAATCCCTACAACTGCAATTGCCATTCTTACTGTAGTAGAAGGCAGCTGGGATACACTTGCCCCAAGCTGCTGCGTTTCAGATGAATTTTGTAATAAGGCCTGTATATTCTCATTTATTTACAGTAAACAATAAAAATATAATCTGGAAAATTTAAAGTCTATCAGAAAAGAAAGACATTTGACCCAGGCCGATTTAGCAGCTAAAATACAAACTTTTAAACTAAATATAGACCAGCAAATGATAAGCAAGATTGAAAATAATTCCCGTATCGTAACAGATTATGAGTTGGCCTATTTTTGTAAAATTCTTGGAGTTGATGTAAAGGAAATGCTGCAGAAATTTGAAGATATTTCTGGTAAATAGAAAGTTGTTCAGTTAAAGATGTTTCCGAATAATAAAAAATTGCTGTACTAATACATCACCTCACACCATATCATTTTGTAAGACCGGAAATCCTACATTTTTAGGTTTCCCGGTCTCTCATTTTACAATTTCAATATTATAAAGCTGTATTTAACTTATTTTACTGCCTTTCCTTTCTGCTACTGTATTAGTCGTTCTCTATTCAGTAATTATATTCTGAATTTCATAATACAGTTCAGCAAGGTAATAGATAACTCCTGAAACAAATCCTCATCAAATACATTCCGCTCCATGGAATTTTTTACAAGCAGTGGCTTATACATTCGTATAATCTCCTCCTGCGCCATCAAATTCCCTCGCTGGGCCTCCTTTAACAGATTCTCAAATTCCATCCTTTGTCCCCTCCATTCTCTTCCTGATTTTACGTATCACATAATAGTAAGCCATCTCCGCCTGTTTTCCTGAGATACCATGTCTTTTTCCCAACTCTTCAAACTCCAGTTCTTCAAAGACACGGCCAAATATTAATGCCTTTTCCCGTTCCTTCAAACAAGCAATTGCATTAATTATTTTTTATCCTTGAGTAAGACTTATTATCTGCTCCAGATTGTGTCTTCTGTTCTCTCAACATGGCTGCTTCTTTCCGGGATACCCAAGAGAGATTCTTTTGTGTACTTAACATTTCTTTTCAGCAACTAAAATTTCCCTTCATACGAGGTTCGTTTTATTTTAGTTCCTTGCTTATTCTATTTTGGGCACTGTAGTGCTAAATAGATGTGTTTATCCTATCTTCAAATCGTAATTATCTGAGAACGTTCCTACCTATATCAAAAAAGCGATGAAGGAGTTAGTTTTTCAAATACTACATGAATAATTATTTTGTATCAGGTGTAAAAAAAGATTATAATAAACTATGTAACGATTGTACACTATCAAGGGACAGCATCTCTCGACATCATAACGAGAGATGTTTTCCTTTTGTTTAAAAAGAAAGGTATAATAAATGGTAAGACATATAAATAAGTTACATAAAATAGAAAATAACCCCTTTTTGGTAAAATTCAGATATGACAATTATGCAAAAGACTTTCGCATCAATGTGATATGGCAGCTTTTACTTTTAAGCACCTACAGAGCACTATTTTATATTTCCGCTATATATTTTTTAATCAATACAAAATACACTTTGGATTTTTTCACAAAAAACAAATCAATTCGGCTGTTTCTCAAAAACAAAAAAATATCCTGTTCAAGTAATAAACTCTTTGTAAGATCTCTGTATTCTTCTTCCGGAGTTTTCGTGCCAAAAACATTTATGAAAAACTAAAATTGCTGCAATCCCGTATCATTGGCATTTTCATATAATTTTGTTTTTTATCAGTCGCTTTAACTCCTGAGTCAAAACTGAAACGTCGATGGGCTTCGCAATATATCCATTCATACCCACTGCGAAAGCCTGCTGTCTATCCTCCTCAAAAGCGTTGGCCGTCATGGCAAGGATAGGTACATCGGCAGCATCGGGCCGATCCAGCCTGCGAATAGCCTGCGTGGCTGCCAATCCGTCCATAACCGGCATACGGATATCCATCAGTACCGCCAGGAAATGATTCGTCGGTGCCGCAGCGAAAAAATCTACCGCCTGCTGCCCATCTTCGGCGGGAATGACCTCCATGCCATAGATTTCCAAAATCGACTTGGTGATCTCCATATTCAGTGCATTGTCCTCGACCAGCAAAATTCTGTGTCCGGTCAACGGGTTCGCCTGCACGATTTGTTCGGGAGATTGACTGCCAAAACGCAGCGCGGAGAAGGTATCGCAGATCGTGGAGAAAAACAGGGGTTTGGAGATAAAACTGTCCGCCCCGGCCGCCCTTGCCTCATCCTCAATACTTCTCCAATCGTAAGCAGAGATGACGATAATTGTGGTTTCCGGACCCACAATTGTTCTAATCCGACGCGTGGTTTCAATGCCATCCATATCCGGCATCTTCCAGTCAATCATGGCGATGTCATAGTGCCGGCCCTGGGCAGCCACGGCACGAACTTCCTCCACTGCCTTCCGGCCTGAATTCACCCATACGGTATGGGCGCCGATTTGATCCAAAATCGCGGCGCTTTGTTCTCCCACCAGTTTATCGTCATCTACCACCAGCACCTCGATTCCCCGCATCAAAGAAGCGTTCTTCCGCCGCCGTTCCACCTCCTGGTCGTCCTCCACCCGGCCCAGCGGAATAGAAACGGTAAATGTAGAACCTTTGTCTTTGACGCTGCTGATCTCCACAGTACCGCCCATGAGTTGAACCAGATTGTGCACAATGGAAAGGCCAAGACCGCTGCCCACCTTGTTGCGGGCAAGACTCGAGTCCTCCTGCTCAAAGGGCTGGAAGATCCGTTCTAAAAATTTCTTGGACATTCCAATGCCGGTGTCCGAAACGATGAAAGTCAGGTAGGAATAGCCGTTAGTCCGGCTGCTTTCCTTTATATTAAGGGAGACCCTGCCGTCTCGGTGGGTAAACTTGAGAGCATTGGACAGCAGATTCATCAGGACTTGATTCAGCCGCAGAGCGTCACCCTTATAGATTCGCTCCAGCGGTTCCTCATGGGTCAGTTCAAATGAGATCCCATGTTCTTCAAACTGCGGATACAGGATAGAACTAAGGTCCTGCATCAATTCTGAAAAGTCAAAGGGCTTTTTCTCGATTGTCATTTTTCCAGTTTCTATCTTGCTCATATCCAGCACATCGTTGATGAGGCTCAAGAGATACCGGGAGGAGGCATCTATCTTTTGGAAGCAGTCCTGGATTCGCTGGGGATCATCAGCCTTGAGTTGACCAATGGTGCTCATACCAATGATGGCGTTCATGGGAGTCCGGATATCGTGGCTCATACGGGACAGGAAATCGCTCTTTGCGTGGTTTGCCGCGTTGGCCGCCGCCAGAGCATCCCGAAGCAGTTGCTCCTGCCGGGACTGTTCCGCCCGCTGAGCATCCAGCACCTTGACCAGCATGATGCATAATTCATCGCTGCCAAAAGGGTTTTCCACGGAGATCAAACAGAGGGATATCCAATGCTCTAAGCCATTCACGTCTTTTGCCTGTATCTCGGTATAGAGCTCTTTCTCACCATCGGCAAAGCGGCGCAGGACGGTTTGCCGGTCAAACGTCGCGGTGTAGTTCTGCCGAGAAGAGGGAGAGAGATGCTCATTTGTTTCTCGAACCAGTTTGGAATAAATTCCGTTGGCCGGCAGTGTGCTTTCTCTTCCCTTTTCTACAATGCACTGATAGGTATCCTGGGTTAGATTCACACTGACAATCAACGGATAGGTGGTCTGGATGGCCGTCTGGAGCAAACGGTTCTCCAAGAGCTGCGCCTGCTCCCGTTCCTGCTGAAGCAGGTGGATGTTGGTCACATCGGTAAATACCACCTGGATGACATCCTGGCCGTTGGCGTTTAAAAGCCGCTCCATCACCACATTGATCCACACCCGGGTTCCATTCTGCCGGACGCTTTCCCGGGTATATGTAGTTGGACTGCCGCTTAGGACGAGGCTGTCCGCCACACTGCGGATATGCGCGCGGTCTTGTTCCAGAACAAGCTGGAACGGATCGAGTACCGCGGCGCGGTAAGCCGCCTCGCTCTTATATCCGTAAAATTCCCAGACCATTCGGTTCACACTCACTATGGCATAAGGGGATTCTGGTTCAAACTGCAGGATTCCGCAGGGAACCGTATTGTACAGTTGGGTTAAAAAGTGTGCCTGCTGCGCCACCTCCTGGTTAGACTCCATGATTTGTTGTTCCCGAGCCTTTTTTTCCGAGATGTCGGAGATAAAGCAATAGATCAGCGCTGTTCCCTGATCGGAGACGACCCGTTTGCCGAAATCTGCCACCCACAGCATCCCGCCATCTTTTTTTCGAACCCGGTATTCCGTGCTGTAGGTGTCTTTCCTTTGCATGGCGGCTTTTGTCTGCACCAGCATCGCATCATAATCTTCCGGAACCACGAAACCACGGACAGTACCGCCGGAGGCCCGATACAGCTCATTGGTATCGGAGTAATCCAGCAGGTCACACAAACCATCACTGACCCACTCAATGGTAAAATCGTCATCCGCCTGACAGGTGAGCATCCCGCCGGGCAGTTGAGAGAGCATCAACTCAATTTGCCGCTCTCTTTCGGACAGAATATCCTTCAGCCGCTCATAACCATCGCGGGCCTCCTGGATGGGGAACAGATCTCCCTCCCCAAAGTCTTCCCGCATTGACATGGAGTTATGGACATAAGTTGTTTCCAGCCCATGAGACGTTTCTCGAAAAATGAAAGTGCAGCGCTGGTGATAGCGCACATACATCTGCTGTCCCGGCTTGCTGGTGATCCAGCCAATCCCCTGGCACAGATAGATGCCGCCCCCCATATCCATGGTGTCGTAATGCTCCTCCGTCAGGTCGTAAGCGATCATCTCGCCGGCATTTCGAAAAGCGGCGGCCACGGCCTCACGCCCGCGTGCCCGCATATTTTTTCCACCACCCAACCATAAAACGTCGGGCGCCAGGGTATTGATCAAGCATTCAACATCGGAATCGCAGAAATAGCTGGTCAGTATCTTGCGGGCCAGGGCTTCCACCTTATAACATATTTGCTCTTTAGAATTCACTTTTGCTTCCTCCTAAATGGGACGCAGACTCAGTGCGGAAGGATCCGGGCCTGTCAGCCAGCCTCTCATGTTTTAGTTAATATTTTTATGAACAGCAGCATGAAGCTCATGATACAGAGCCTCCACATCCACCGGTTTTGAAATAAAGCTTGTCATCCCGGCCGCCATTGCCGCCTCCACATCTTCCTTAAAGGTGTTTGCAGTCATAGCAATGATGGGGATGGTTTTAGCATCTGATCGTCCCAGCGCCCGGATGGCTGCGGCGGCCTCCAACCCATTCATCTCCGGCATCTGTATATCCATTAAAATCGCCTGGAAAGCGCCCAGGCCCTTGTCTTGAAACAGCTCAAGCGCGAGCCTGCCGTTTTCAGCCCGCTGCACCATGGCTCCCTGGCACTGCAGCAGCTCTACCGCAATCTCGGCGTTCAGATCGTTATCCTCCGCCAGCAGGATATTGGCGCCCACAAGCGTCCGTTCTCCGATTGGTACCTCAATTGGTGGTGTAGCCAAAACCCCTTTTGGGAGTGTAATGGTAAAGTAAAAGGTACTGCCTTTACCCGGCTCGCTTTCCAGGAGCAGGTCGCCGCCCATCAGACGCACGATACTCCGGCTGATGGGCAGTCCCAGCCCGGTTCCCTGGCTCTTTGAGGTACTGGTCCCCACCTGTTCAAAGCTGCGGAAGATGCGCTGCTGATTCTCAACGGATACTCCCACGCCGTTGTCGATCACCTTGACGGTCAAGGTCTGCTCTGTATCTGTATATGAATTTCCCTCAATGCAAAGGCGCACCGTGCCGCCCTCCGGGGTGAACTTGAACGCATTGGACAGAAGGTTTAAGAGCACCTGCCGAAGCCGGATAGTGTCCCCTACGTAGACCTCGTCGCGCAATAGGTCACTCTCCACATAAAAGTGTATCTTCCTGCGTTCCGCGTCGGTGGTCAGCATGCTCTTAATGTCGCACAGCAACGTATCCATAGAAAATGCGGTATGATCCAATTCCATTTTGCCGCTCTCGATGCGGCTCATATCCAGGATATCATTGATCAGGCTCAGCAGATAGTGGGAAGATGATTTTATTTTATTCAGATTGTTCCGGGATTTCTCCGACAACTCCGACCCACGCTCGGTCAGATCCGCCAGGCCTACAATCGCGTTCATGGGCGTGCGGATCTCATGGCTCATGCGGGACAGGAATTCACCTTTTGCTCTGCTGTCCGCTTCTGCTTTCTCCAGTTCCATTCTCATCTTGGCGGACCGCAGCCGGAAGTGAAAATAAAGGCTCACTAAAAGCAGGGTCAGCGCCAAAAATAAGAGCACTACCGTAATCGCCAGCTGGGGATTGGAGGCAACGATACTGGACAGCGTGATACGCGTATCCCCAATGGAGACCATATTCAGGCTGCTGATGGCTTCCTTTTCGGATTCCGACAAATTGTTGACAGCCTTATTCAAGATAGAGAACAGCGGAGAGTCCACTGGCTTGGAAACCGCAAAGCTGACCTCTGTGTTGTTGTTTGGCAGGCTTACCTGAACCACGTTGGTGAGATTTCCCGTTCGAATGATGTTTTCTATATGGGCGCCTATCCCATAGAAGAAATCAATTTTCCCCTGGTTGACATCATTTAATCCCTCTTCAACGCTGTCATAATATATTATCTCGTCCGCAACAACGGACTTTGATTTGCTCCGGCCGAGCATCACGCCGCATACCCGGCCCTCTGAGGGGTAGGTGACATTCTTATTTCGGACCAAAATCGGAGTAAGGCCGGCATAAGCTGTCGTTCTGGCTAACCCATGATCGGACGCGCTCTCTTCAGGACCCAGGAAAAATCCCAGCATATCGGCTTTTCCCTCCTGTACCATAGTGATTGCTTCCATATAGGTATCGCAGAGAAGATATGTGAATTCCAGGCCGGAATACTCTGTCACCTTCTTCAATACATCCGGCACAAAGCCCTCATGATAATCATCGATGTTCACGCAGTACAGGGGATGCCAATTATTGGCAACCGCAACGGTAACAGTGCCCTTCTTGGCGATGTACGATAGCTCCTGCTCCGCCAAAACCGCATATCCGGTCATGTTGTCCGCGAAGTTCTTCGCCTGCATTTTATCCGAAAACTCCGGATCTGCAGCATAGATCTGCTCCAGCGCCATATTGAGTTGGTCCAATATCTCCTGGTTATTTGGCTGGGTGACAAGATAATGGGCCTGTCCGCCGAAAGACGACGCCGCATAAAGGGTATCCGGCATATCTGTGCCATAGCCCAGCAGCAAATCCACTTCTCCATTCTCTAATCTATTGTACAAATTTCCATTTTCAAGATCATCACGGCTGTAATAACGGATCTTACAGTCCAAAGCTTGAATGGCCAGCCATTCCTTGAGACGTTGGATATTCTCGGTAGACCGGTCATACACGCCGATGGTTTTGCCGTTCAGCGTCCCAGTGTCATAACTGCGGATGGAGGCGTCATCCTTCCTGGCCATCAGCTTTGCCTGCGTGTAGCCACAGTTATAGTCCGGGTAGCCAAATATGTCTTCCAGACTTTCGCTGTAAAAGGTCCCGCCCATCAAATCAAATTTTCCATCCTGGAAGTCTCCCACCGCGTTGCTCGTGGAGACATATTCGTATTTCCAGCCGGTGTATTTGGAAATCTCGTTGAGATAATCCACCACTACACCGACGGGTGAACCATTCTCTGAAAGAGAAGTATACCCCTCTGCGTTGGGGAAAGCCACCCGCAGAACCATTTCCTCTGGTTCCGCCGCGGCCGCGCAGGGGGAAAAAAGATATACGGCCAAAAGTACCGACAGAAATGCCCCGGCAAGGCGGTGGCCCCCTCTATGTATTTGATGTTTCATCATATAGTCACCTCAATTGGCGCTCCTCAAGCATCAGCTTTTATAACAGCGCATTTTTTAGAGTTGTTTTCAGTGCATCCAGATCAATTGGTTTAGCCACATGAGCAGTCATACCCGATTCCAGCGCCTCCTGCACATCCTCAGCAAAGGCGTTGGCCGTCATGGCGATAATGGGGATTGAACGGGCATCCTCCCGAGAAATTGCCCGTATAGCTTTTGCCGCCTCATAGCCGGTCATCACCGGCATCTGAATGTCCATGAGGATCGCGTCATAAGTTCCTGTCGGGGACGTGATGAACTCCTGTACCGCCTGGGCGCCATCGGTCTTCACCAGCGCGGTGCAGCCAAACATCTCCAACAGGCTGGTGAGGATTTCTGCGTTGATTTCGTTATCCTCTGCAATCAAAAACCGTCTCCCGGACAAGATGCTATCATTTTCCGGGTTGGAGGATGCCGGTATCTTCGGTCGGGACATCTCTTCCGGCTCATGGCATATCTCAAATTCAAGCTCCACGCGGAATACGGAGCCCCTGCCCTCGCTGCTGCTTGCTGAAATAACGCCGCCCATTCGGTCCACCAGCCCCTTGGTAATACTCAGGCCAAGGCCGGTCCCCTCAATACGTCCCACATTCTCACCGCGAGTAAAAGGTTCAAAAACATGGGATAATACTTGCTCGGACATTCCACCCCCTGTGTCCCGAATGGAGAAACGGTAACGAACGCAATCCTCTGTTGTTGCTTGGCATTCTTCTGCCGAAAAGTCCACACTACCGCCTTCGGGAGTGAATTTGACAGCGTTTCCCAGGATATTAATGAGGATCTGATTGATCCGCAGTGGGTCGCCATAAAAATACGCATGGGAAATGGAATCAGCCCTGGTCTGGAATTGCTGCTTTTTTTCTTTCACCTGGGGACAGATCATCGTGGAGACCTGCTCCACCAGCTCCCGCAGGGAGATCCGTTCCCGTTTCAGCTCCACATCGGCCCGCTCGATCTTGCTCATCTCCAAAATATCGTTGATGAGATTCAGCAGGTGCCGGGAGGAAACCGAAATCTTCCCCAGACAGTCTTCCACATAGGCCTGATCGTCTATATGGGCGTTTGCGAGGGTCGTCATCCCCATGATGGCGTTCATTGGGGTACGGATATCGTGGCTCATGGAAGAGAGGAATGCTGTCTTTGCCTGGTTTGCCTGTTCTGCCAACTCAAGGGCGTGTTCCAGCTCCTCTTTGGTTTTCCGCTCGGTCATCAGCATTTCGGTCACATCCGCGCGTACAACGCAAACAGTCTGATGGTTCCGATCGCCCCACAGGATATTGATTTTTTTGTATCGAAGCCCTTTCTCTCCATAATAAGGACACATAAAATCGTAGCCCAGGGGCTTCTTTTGCAGCTGTTCCAATATGGCGGCCAATTTGAATTGACCGCGGAGCTTCTCTCGCTCTTGCTGCGTTTTTCCATAATTATTCATCGCTGCCGCGATTTGCGTGTCATAATCCTCCATAATATACGGCGACAGATCCTCCAGCACCGTCTGACGGGTATGCATGACCATCCGGCCTGTTGCCACATCAACAAAACTGGCCAACTCAAACGTATAGGCCAGCATATTCAGCAGGCTCTGCTGCTCCCGTACCGACTCCGTTACATCCGTTCGGGCCAGACACACCCGCCCCAGCCGCGGGTCGATGGAAAAAACGGTCATTCGCTTTACCCTGATGTTCTCATCCCCATCCGTGACAGAATAATCGAAAGTGTAGGTCCCGCTTTTTTCCAGGCGTTCGGCCATATAAGCGGCGTCCAGATATTTCCTGTAATTTTCCTGGTCTTTGGGAACGACCCAGTTTTCCAGCATATAATCCATCCAGCCGGAGTGTGAGCCGCCGCCAGGGAGCGGTACACAGCAGGCGCTGGTGTCGCTGGTGAAGATTTTGTATCGGTCACGGGTCAAATCAACAATTACAATGTGGTCGTAGCCGGTGTTGGAGAGCCGGTGAAGAACCCGGTCGGAGACAGTCTGTTCCGTGATGTCTGTTACAGTCAAAATACCGGTGATATCGCCGGTGTCGGGCTCTTTCACCAGATTGACCTTACACTGCACATACCGTCCCGTTTTCTCGCCGGGGATCTGGATAAAGCAGGAACAGACCTGCTCTGTGTCCTCGCGGCGGTAGGCCGCCAGAAGCGGCTCGTTGAGATAGACGTTCAAAAACTTTTGACGCTCTTCCTGATCGGTTACGAGGCCAGCCAGCGCGGTAAAGAACCCCTCCCGGTTCGGGCCGAATGATTTCGTAACCTGAGAGGCGGTATAGTCGTTGATCTCCAGGACCAAATCCTGGGTGACATTGCAGTGGCCCACAATCAGCGCGTTGGGGCCGGGTGTCCGGTAATGCTGCAGCAGCATTTCTTTATACTGCTCGCGTATCCGCTTTTGTTTCTCATGTTCCTCCGTGATATCCTGCAAAAACATATACAGCCGCCGGTCTCCATCCCTGCTGGACATGATGGAAAGCGTGTTTTTGATCCAGAAATAGGTTCCTTCCCCATTTTTTATTCGATAGAATAGCTCTCCGCGGGTACTCTGCTGAAAGAACAACGTCTCGAGCTGCCGGATCAAGTATGGCCGGTCTTTGGGATGGACTTGGGCCATAGAGTCCTCTCCGTAAATTTCCCATGCTCTTTCCGGTGTGACGCCGATCATGGCCGAAAACCCCGCCGACAAATACTCTGCCATGAGAGTTTCACCCGTTTTGCCCCGCACCACAACGACCCCACCGGGCAGCGTTTCCACCAGCGTCTGAAAATACTGTTCCAGGCGCTCCTTTTCCTGCTGAATTTCAATCTCCTCGGTAACATCCCGCAGATATTGGATATAGGCGGGAATCCCGTTCCAAACGGTTTTCCGGTAGTGCAGGCGGTAAGTCCGGTCATTCCAGTGAGAGACGACTTGGAAATTCTCACCGGGATTGCCTTTCAGAAAATTGCAGAAAGAACAGGGAGCCGTCTGGCCCTGCAGAACCTCATAGCACTTTTTCCCAATGCAGTTATCTGCATTGGGGAACAGCCTCTTTGTCTCATAGAAATAGAGCAGCTCATAATTTTCCCGGTTGATAATATAGATGGAGTCCGCCAATTCCTCGGCCAGCTCCTGGTACATGCGGGATTCTGCCGACAAGCCTGTAATGGAGGCATAAAACCGCGTGGATGCTGTCAGAGGCCCGATTCTGCGGCCGTTGAAATGAACCCATACCAGACTGCCGTTTTTATGCCGCATCCGATAAGAAATGTCAAGAATATTCCCGGTACGCAGGGCCTCTTCGGCCGCCCGGGTTACCCGGTCAAGATCGCCTGGGTATATGGCGCTGTATGCGTCCCCGGCGATCATTGCGTCAAATTCCTCCGGGGTGTAGCCCGAGAGGGCAGAAACCCCTTCCGAATAAAAGACGGGAATAAATTTGCCGTCCACTACCCGGTAGCTGGCGACGCCGCCGGGGATGGAACCCAACAGATGACTCATCTCCCACTGGGCCTCTTTCAGCTCGGAGATATCATGGAAAACGCAATGGATCAGCGGCGCCCCATCCGCTTCTCCGATTTGTCTGGCTTGGATTCGCACCCACACAATATGGCCGTCACGATGCCGCTTGCGGAATTCAAATTTCGCAACCGTGTGGCTCCGGACGGCCTCATGTAATTTCTCTATGACGGCAGGAATATCCTCTGGATAGGCCATTTCAACGGCGTCGCGTTTGCACAGCTCGCGGTATTCTTCCGCCGTGTAGCCGGTCAGCTTGGGGATGCCATCAGAGAAATAGACGGTTTCGAAGATATCCGTCATTTTATAGATGGCCACGCCGCCGGGTATCGCGTTGATAATATCCTGCATTTTCTCATTGGCGGCCGCCAATTCCGACTCTACCTGTCTTTCTTCCGTAACATCCGTGTAGATAATATATAAAAACACCGAACCGTCCGCCTGGATTTGGCGGGAACCCTCCAAATGGATCCAACGGAGGCTTTGGAGCTGAGCGTTGAAGACCCGCAGGGTATAGACCATCTCTTCACCGCTTTTCAGTGCTTCCATGGTCTTTTCCAAAAGGGCTGATCGGTCCTCATCAATTATATTGATGAAGAGCTGGCCAGCTTCACTCTGAACAATATGTTCCTCCCCATATCCCATCACCCGATAAAAAGCCAAATTTCTGAATACAGAGCATAGTTGTCCGTTATTAAGCCTATATATTGCCAGCCCACTTGGAAGCTGATTGAGTGTGGCCTGTAGCTCAGGGGAGAGGTGATCAGTCTGCATCATATCGATTTCCTTTCTATGCGGGAACGTTTAAGAGACACTGTAGCGATCCTTACCCTCACCCGTTTCTTGCTTTCTCCTCCATGAGGGATTGCCAGTCGTCTGCAAAGGTCTTCAGTTCCATACTGTCGTTTTTCAAATGTACTTCCATCAGTGACTGGCAGCCGTCCGCAAAGGCTTCATAGTCATTGTTTTTTAAATAACGCTCCAACTGCTGGATGCCTCTGTCATGCATAGTCAAAAATTCTTCTGAGTTCATCAGAGGCAGCACCATGATGCAGCCCCAGGTAATGAATTCCTTTAATCTTGAATAGCATTCCCGCACGATCATAGAGGGACAGTTTTCACAAATAAAATTTAATATCACGCCAAAACAGAGAAAACCCCGTTTTTGCGCACAAACATCAAATAGATCCCGTGTCAATTTTTCCTGCCGCGCCACCGGAACATTTTCCAACGTAAACAGTATCACGCCCCGAATCGTCAACCCCATCAGCTGCAGGCTTTCCCGGTGCAGCCGCAGGTCCTCCCGCACGTCGGACAGAGGCAGGTCTGTCGCGGTGGAATCCATAAGGACTTTTGTTCCTCTTCCGTGGTAGGACCTGGTCACGCCCAAAGTATTCAGCAGTTCTATCGTGCGCCGAGCCGTAGTCAGCGAAACATCATATTGTTCCACCATTTCCGTTAGGGAGAGGAGGAAAGAACCGACTGGATATTGCCTCCAGAATATCTCACTGATAATCTGGGCCGCTAAGGTATAACGCAGCTGCGGACGCTAGCGATACACATTCCATTTAAAAGGGATCTGCTCCACATTCTCCAAATGATACTTCCAGCGCGCTTTGGAAATAAACTCAAATATCTCATTTTTTATATCAGAATAAACGCTGTCCTCAAGCTGGCTCGTCCCGTTTATCGTTCCCCAACGTGGAAGTCTGCTTTTCATTGTTGGGGAATACAAAAGACGTACATACCGCATGCATTCCCAGTAGAGGCTTGTTGAAAGCTCATTTTTCAATGGGGAAACGTAGTCGATACAAAACCGCACAACAGGCGACAGGTCATCGAAAAGCTTTCCGGTGGTTTCACGGTTAGGAACAGCACGATACTGATTTTCTGTGTCTTTTAGTGCGGTCTCCCAAGCTGGAATAAACAGCAGTCTTGCCGCTTGGAAGAAGTCCCGGATACCGTTCTCCCGCGGCACTAAATACTCTGCTTTATTCTTTTCAAAATCCACCGAGGTTCCCCTGTAGGCAACAACGGATGCTTTACGCTCTTCCGATTGGACGTATCCTTTTTCTCTCAAACGCTTGAATGCTCCGCGCACCGTGTTCTGCCCCAACAAGGATAAACTGCTAATTTGAATGATGGAGGGCAGACGCTCCCCATATTTGCAATATCCAAACAGGATTTTTGATTCATAATAATCAAAAAGGAGATCACAAAGCCCGATATCTTTTTCCATTTCACTTCACCTCATAAAATGCTGCGGTTTTCTGATCCACATGGTTGATCGGAGCTTTTCGCAATAACTCGTCCGTTCTATCATCAGATCTGATGAATGCTTTTTAGCGTTTCCACAAAGGCTTCTGCCTTTTGATATTCTGCTTGAACCGCCGTGTAAAGCTCCACATAGTCGCTGCGCTTTTCTCTCGCGCGCAGCGGCTCCACAATGGTATGTACCGCCTCACACAATGGAGTCAGGCCTAGGTTGCCCGCGACGCCTTTCAGCGTGTGCGCAGCCTCAAAAGCGTTGTCCAAATCCCCGCTGTCGATGGCGGCGCCGAGTTTTTCCAGACTTTTATCGTTTGGCAGCATCCCCAGCACGCGCAGATATAAAGCCATGTTCCCGGCGAAGCGCCTCAGCGTAGCATCGTAATCCACGCCATACGTTGCAAAGATTTCCTTGAAATTATCCATAATCTGCTCCCTCTCTGTTGGCGGCTTTTGCTGCCTACCAGGTTCTCCGTTTTCACAATATGACACACTGGCCGTCATGGGTTGTCTTCGCATGGTAGAGGGCAGTGTCCACCTGTTCGATGATATCCTCCAGGGAACACTCCGTGTTCCACATTACGATCCCCGCGGAAGCAGTGGCTGGCATCTTCTCAATGATGGGATCTTCCCGGAATGCGTTACAAATCTCCTGGCATTTCTTCAGTGCGATTTCCGGGGACTGCATTCGTTTCATCACCACAATGAACTCGTCGCCGCCCAGCCGGGCCACAATATCTGTATCACGAATATTTTCCCGGATTAATTTGCTGAACTCGACAATCATCCGGTCGCCTTCTCCATGGCCGCAGATATCATTTATTTTCTTGAGGTTGTCCAGGTCAAAAAAGCATACGGCCATTGGAGCATCCCCTTTGTGAAGAGTGCCCGCTGCAGCCTGCCAGCCGCGGCGGTTCAGCGCGCCGGTCATATGATCCCGAAATGCTTCTTCCCGTAATATTTCTTCCCGCATCCGGTAGGTGTTCAGCCGGATGGCATGTGCCACCCGCTTTGTGAGGCTTTCCGGCCAGTGGGGCTTGGCTGCGTAATCCACTGCTCCCGACTTCAGCGCTTTCCTCTCGAGATCCCTGTCTGCCGGTCCCGTAATAATGACGGGAATCTTCCACAGATCTCTATTTCGCTGGATCAGCTCCAGCACCGCAAAGGTACCATCTTTAGAAAGGCTATGACTAAGCAATACAAGGGCGATCTGGTCGCCTTGCTCTGCGACAAGATTCAGCGCTGTGTTGACATCTGCCGCGGCCATGACGTGAAACAGCGCCGAAAAATTTTTCCGTACCTGCTCTATGTACTGCTCGTCCTCATCTGCGATGAGGAGTAGCTGCTTGTAATGTCCGGATCGGTCCTCATTATTCGAAAAGGTGATTCCACCCAGTTTACCACGCAGCTTTTCTTTCTTCAGAAACTGTTCAAACTCCTCCGCCGGCATGGGCCGGGCAAAATAATATCCCTGCACGTAGTCGCAGTCCACTTCCAGTAACCGTTCCAGCTGTTCCCGTGTCTCAACGCCCTCGGCTACCACACTGAGATGCATCCGGCGGGCCAGATCTATCACAAACTGTAATATCCCATGCTCAAGCGGCTTCGCTGTTTCACTTTGTATGAACTTCATATCCAGTTTTAACACATCGATGGGCATTTGGTTGAGCATATTGAGGGAGGAATAACCGCTTCCGAAATCGTCCATTTCAAGCACGAACCCAAGCTCTCTCAGGCGGCTGGTCACCTCGATCAACTGTTTTGAATTTTCTGTATACGCGCTTTCTGTAATCTCCAGATGAAGCCGTTTCGGCGCCAGCTCGTATTTTTGAACAATACTGATTAGAAGATCCGTAATGTCCACGCTGTATATATCCGCCCGAGACACATTGACGGATACAGGGAAGTCATAGTATCCTCTTTTTTCCCAATCCTTCAGTTTTCTGCATACCTCTTCCCAAACAAACTGATCCAGCTTGGTGATAAACCCGTTTTTCTCAAACAGTGGAATAAACTCCGCAGGAGAAAGCATTCCCCACTGAGGATGCGTCCACCGCACCAACGCCTCGGCACCGGCCAGATGGTCATCCCTGAGCCGGTACTTGGGCTGAAAAAAAACTTGGAACTGCCCATCCTTAAGCGCAAATTCCATGCTATCGATGATGGCCTGTTGGCGCAGCAACCTATCCCGGAGGCTGTTGTTATAGAACGCATAATAACAGCCATATTTTCCTTTGATGCTCTGTACCGCCAGCATGGCTCGGTCACACATTTGTTCCACGGGCAGGTTCCGTTCCTCAATAGCATAGATGCCCCATTTGATATCAACGCTTTTGTTGTTAGACAGGAAACCGATTTTTTTGCTGAGATCGAGGAAAACCTCATCGCTGTAAGTCCTTCCGCGCTCTACTAAACAGACAAAACGGTCTGAATTCAGCCGCCCGCATACGCCGTCCATTCCGGCATACGCGCGGCAGCAATCGGCAATTTCCCGCAGCAAATCGTCCCCTGCCTTGTTGCCCAGCACATCGTTAATGAACTTGAAATTTTCAACATCAGAACAGATGATATCATAGTCCCGTTCTGGATGACGCGCCAGCAGTTCTTGGGTTCGCTGGCAGAAGAACGTCTTGTTATAGAGACCTGTCAGGCGATCAAATCGAAACTGATTGATCATGGCCGCATTTTCCCGAAAGCGAATCGTGCTGGATACGCGGTTCAGAAGGATTTCAGCTTTGTAGGGCTTTGTAACGAAATCCTCAGCGCCGTGAGTCAGTGCAGCTACTTCATCGGCGTCACTGTCGCTTTGAGTGGTTACGATGACAGGAATTGTAGATAGATCTACATCTTTTTTGACGATGGAAAGAAAGGTATATCCATCCATAACAGGCATAGTGATATCCAGCAAAATTAAAGAGATATCATCCTTTTTTTCTTTTAGGATATCCAGTGCTTCCTGTCCGTTTTCTGCCTCCAAGATTCGATATTCAGAAGCTAACAACCCACAAAGAGTCGCCCGGTTGATTTCGTTATCCTCCACAACCAATATACATTTCTGCGCGAGCATACGAATATCCCCCTTTTTTTATGATTTCAGCATAGAAAGAAAGGAGATAAACCGCCCTTTCTTTCGTAAAATTTTTGACTACAGAGAAAACTGCTCTGTTCATATTGGGCAAAGTTTTTGCCGATAATTTTATAGCACAATTTGGAGAAAATACACAAATGAGGTTTAAGATGTCACAAACGAGGTCAGTTTTATGACCCTTTTACAGTGCTGCAGAACAACCGTGGTCCCCTTATAATTTTCTCCAGCTAAAATCATGCTACATGAAAATCACAGCGCCTAGCTTGTCCATGTATATATATTGTACCAATTCTCATGGTATAAATCAATAGAATAATACTTTCCTCTCGCAATCTATCTCAAAAAAGTGTATAATGAATAGTAATTTAACATGAGGTGCTCTAGTACGATTTTCTAAAAAACAGAGGTGAAATGATTTTGGAACGTGGAAAGTACAACTTAATTTACGAGTATTATAAATGTCACATTCTTTTCGGGCATCTCAGGAAGGGTGACTTTCTTCCCACCATAGAACAGATCGGTGGTACATTCCAGGTAGCGCCTCAAACTGTGCGGAACGCTTTGAAAAAATTGCAGCAGGACCATTTGATCGACGTTTCCCCTGGCCGCCATACCCTGGTAGTTTATGAGACTACTCCGGAAGAAACGCTCCAAGTTACGCAGCAATATTATTTAGCCCGTAAAGAGGCCATCGACAATATTTTTCAAGTGACCGAACTGCTTTTAACGCCTGTGTTCCGCGTGGGAACTCAAAGGCTTACTGAACAAGAGCTGCGGGAGATATTGCGGGTATGCGTGCAAAAAGGTGCTAGCATCGTATCCATCTCTATGTTCTGCTGTAACAGGATGTTGGATGCTGTCCAAAACCAGTTGATAAAATCCCTTTTTGCGGATATGGTTTCTTTTTTCCAGTTTCCGTATGTTACATCTTTTGATGAAGGAACCAGTGAAGAATATCAGGAATACCACAGGGCTCTGATAGCAAGCTGCGAAGCTCTTGATCGTGATGGCGTGTTCCAAGCATTCATGGGGTTACAGTCAGTGACACAAAAGGTTTTACAGGGATTTATTGACGACACTTTCCGAACCGTAGCAATGCCAAATCAAGTCTCATTTCATTGGCAAACCTATCGTGACAGGCCGCAGCACTGCCATACCTTGGCTGCGAGAATCATTTATCGTCTTATAAAAGGAGAATACACAGAAGGGGAGCGGCTTCCATCCTATGAAAACATGGCGCTGGAGTTCGCCGTTTCTGTAAACACTGCTCGACGCACGGTGGGACTGTTGCGGGATATGGGCTTGATTCACTCTATAAACGGCGTGGGAAATCAAATACAGTTTTCAGCCCCAAATTGGGAAAAATTGCGGCGGCCGTCTATACAAAAAAATATCTTGATGGCAAAAGAGAGCATTGAGTTCCTTTTGTTCACTGCCGAGGAAGTCATCGATAAGGAGCTGCTAAAGCTTGATGAGAAACAAACCTGTAAGCTGAAAAATATTCTAACAGACAGCAAAAGCCTTTGCGGACTGGAAGCCATTGTTTTAGTAACAGAATATATACTGATCTTTCATCCATTTACATCTTTCTTTGAAACCTACGGCAAATTGCTTGAATTTTTGCTTTTCACCTATCCGTTCATGTCGGATCAACCGCAGACAAGGGACTTTAGTCACTCTGCGGTGATTGAGAAGCTAACGCGAGCGCTTGACGAAAAGGACACAGACCTGTTTGCCCAAGGATATATTGAGTTGTTGCATGATGTGGGTGCGAAGATCGAACACACCGCATATCTTTTACAGAATATATAAAAAGCAGTACAGTCATCAAAAAGGCCGTACTGCTTTATATATATTGTAGACTGTGGGACTGTTCCTATGGCATCATCACTGTATTTCCCAATTCAACACCAGTCGTTCATCGGTAAAGGGCGCGATTTCTTTGTCTGCCTGTACCACTGGACCCAACAGCTCCACAATGGATTCTTGATAAACCTTCTCCGGTTCCAGGCCAGGAATAATGGGATCTGTGACTTCCGTGCTGGAGCTGCCCTGCATGGTAAAGGAGCCATTGCAGTAGCTGACTGAATAGGTCTTCTCCAGATCAAATTCACTGCCATCAGCATTGGTCACTTTCACCAAATGCTCTCCCGTGCCTGCCCAGGGGGCGTACTCCACATTCAATCCAGAGGGCACAAAGCAGGTAAATGTACTTTGTAATTTTGGATCGTCTTCAAAGGAACTTTGCAGAATCTTCATGATCTGATCTCCTGTCATGGTGGTCACCGCAAATTTGTTAAAATCCGGGTCTTCTCCGCTAAAGGTATTCAGACCGATGGAATTCAGTACCGTATCTGTAATTTCGCCCTCATAGATCCGGGCAACGGTACCGCAGCTGGACTTGCCCACTAAGATGATGCTCAGGTCGGTATCTGTCGCCCGACGCAGGGAATCGGCAAGGTATAATCCGGTCTCCAGCCGCGTGAAATCCTTCGTGGCAGCGCCATATACTGTCTCCGGCATTTCTTCCGTCGCGCCGCGGAGCAATTCCTTTACCTTGGCATCACAATCCTGCATCACTTCCTCCATCGTCTGGGTGCCCTTGGCGATATTCCAGAAGCCCTGATGAAATATTTTGTAAAACTCCTTGGAATCAGATATGCTGACATAATAAGTATTTGGGACCAAATGACCCTTTTCTATGGTTGCCTCCACATCTTTGGTAAAATCATTGCTGACCATGGGCACATCTTTCACGTTACTGACCACCATACCCATATCGCCAATCATGGCCAGCTGTCCATCTACCGAACTGAGCCAGGCCATGATCTCCATGACCTTGTCATATCTCTTTTCATTTCCCTCATCTTCCAGTTTCTTGTTCGCCGCGATGTGATAGCTGTTTTCCACAGCCAAATAGTCCGAGTCCGGTCCATTGCCTCCCCAGTAGGGCATCATGGCATACTCATGGGTAGACCCCAGCTGCTGGGCATAGATTGGGGCCATCTGGGTTTCGGCGGTCATCGTTGTGGTGTGCTCGGAGTACAAGGCCACGCTGCGGTCCCATGGTTCACGTTCAAAGGTATCCGCGGAGATAGCTCCGACATCCAGCAACATTTGGAAGAGCTCGAACATGGGCTCCATGTGGCCCACCATGGTTTCCTCGCCGGCGGCATACTTTTGCAACCATTGGTAATTAGCGTCACCGGCCAGCACATCTCCATATGCCCAGGCGTTAATGAGAGATGTCAATCCGCTTGCCCACTTAAAGGTGAAGTCTGCCGGCAGCAGATCAGTTTCCTCTTTGATCGTCCTGCAGAGCGTCAGATACTCGTCCAAACTGGTGGGAACTTTCCAACCGTGTTCATCAAACAGCGTTTTGTCATAGACAATGCCCTGAATTTTGCCGGGGCCGGGCAGGTAATACAAATGACCATTGTATTCACAGCCATTCAGGGCTGTGGTGAAATAATTGCTGACAAAGCCCTTGGAGGACAAATCCACGAAATTTTCTGCCAGCCGGTCATCCTCTATTGCGGAAACGCTCCAGGAGAATACAAGATCTTCAAAATCCTGATGATCCAGGCTTTGATTGAACTCGTCTCCTTTCTCGGGGCAGGAATGGAGCCGCAGTACCACATCCACTTCCGGGAATTGTGTTTCAATGATTTCCTCCAGATTTTCCGGCATCCCATTGAACTCCGCGCGGACGGTGATCAGCATCTTGCCTTCCTCCACAGGCTGATAGGCGATAATCTCATTTTCCGCCGCACCCACGGGCAGATTTGTTTTTGTTTCCTGCGCTCCGCAGCCGCCCAATACGCCGGCACACAGCGTGGCCGACAGCAACAATGATATTGATTTTTTGTGCTTCATTCAACCGTTCCCCCGTTTATTTAATATACTTTACAAGGGCCGCGTACAACTGTTCCAGCTCCAGCGGCTTTTTTAAGTGTTCGTCCATCCCGGCTTCCCGAGAGGCTGCGGCATCGTCCTCAAAGGCGTTGGCAGAAAGCGCGCAGATAGGAATGGTGGTCGCATCCGGATACCCGGATGCACGAATGGTTTTTGCGGCGATCAGGCCGTCCATCTCTGGCATGTGGATATCCATGAGGATGAGTGAATACCAGCCGGATTCGGCCGACAGGAAACGCTCCACAGCTTCCTTGCCCGTCTTGGCCCAGTCCACCTCCAGCCCCTTCATCCGCAGGACTTCCATGGTGATCTCGGCATTGAGCTCATTGTCCTCGGCAACCAGCACCCTTTTCCCTGTCAAGGTGTCTACATTACATGGCGTGTCCTCATCAAGTTCCCGCATCTGGATATCCGTGCGCTCCAAAGGCAGGCTGATCACAAATTCTGTTCCAACCTCTTTTTCGCTACGTACTGAAATGGTTCCCCCCATCAGCTCCAGGAGGCTCTTTACAATGGAAAGGCCCAGACCGCTGCCGCCATAGGTTTCCGCGGTCTCTGTGCTTTCCTGTAGGAACGGCGTAAAGATATTCTTCAAATATTCCGGCGACATGCCCACGCCTGTATCTGCAATCACAACTGTGATCTGGTCATATCTGTCGTCCACTTTTTCAGCGGATGCCTCCAGGCTGACGCTGCCATGCCGCGTAAACTTGAAAGCATTAGAAAGCAGGTTCATCAGAATTTGGTTGATTCGAAGCGCATCGCCCAGATACCTGTACTCGCTGCTGATATGGAAAGATGTATTGAACTCCAGATTTTTCTCCTCGGCAGTAATCTCAAGCATGTTTTTAATATTTTGGAGCAATTCCTCCAGGGAGAATGCTTTGTTTGCAATCTCCATTTTCCCACTCTCGATTTTACTCATATCTAAAATATCGTTGATGAGTTTGAGCAGATACTTGGAGGTAATCTCCATTTTTTTTAAATTTTGCAGTGCGCCCTTGTCGTCCGTGCCGATCTTGGGAACCGTAAGGTAATTCATACCAATGATGCCGTTTAGTGGGGTCCTGATGTCATGAGACATCTTGGCGAGGAAATCATTTTTCGCCTCCACGGCTTTTTGGGCGAGGCTGAACTCATACAATTCTTTCTGGCGCTGTTTTTCTTTTCTCGTGCTTATTAGAATCACATAAATCACCAGCAGGAACAAGGAGAAGAACACGCCCAGAACAGAGAGCAGGGTGGCTGTCAAGCCCTGATAGGTCCCAGCCGCCGTCAGCGCCAACGGGAGCATGATAAATGTAAAGCTTCCCTCCTCCAGATGATGATATTGCAACAGCCACTGGATATCTCCCAACTCGCAGACAAGAGAATTATCTGTGCCGTTTTTTAAGTCTGACTCAAGCTGAGCGTAAAGAGAGGATTCAATCCCTTGATCCTGCAGGGATGTTAAAATATTAAAACCAATCTCCCCCTGATCCACAGCTTCCGGAGACACAGTGATCACACCATTCTCTTTCACCAGGAAGGAATAGCCCAGTCCATCAAAAATTGAAATGGTCATATTTTTAGAATAGAATTCTTTATCCCAGGCCAGGAGCACCGCCTGAATCTCTTGACCGTCCATCATACAAGGCCACTCCAGCAACGAGGAAAAAAGCCAGTATTCATTCTCCACGCCGACCCGCTCAAAAGCGGTGTAATTGTCCTGCCGTAAGACCTGGCTGATATAATCTCGATTGTCAATTGTAACTGCAGTCCCATCAAGGGTTAAAACAAAACCATCTGACGTTGCAAAGAATATATCACCGTTGCTGTCTTGGGTATAGCCATGCAAAAGCATACAGCAGGCCTCAAACGTATCGGGCTGAGAAGTGGAAAGAACGTCTGCGAGTAAGGTCGAGAGCTGCATATTGACGGAACGTGCCGTAGAAATGTTTAAATCCAGCTGTCCACTGATTTCGCTGACATAGTCCCTTCGTTCCTGCTGGATATTTCGGCTTAGCTGCCGGTAAGAATGCAAAAAAGCAAAGGAAGATTCCAATATCAAGAATACGATTCCGGCTAAAATACACGCCAAACGCAATTTCATTTGCCTGGCTTTTGTCGAAATTTTCATACAGATTATCCATCCCCTTACCAGGCTTAAATCAATTTCGCCAACCTTGTCCATGTGTATATAATTTATATTATCATTTTTTGTCACATAATGCAATAAAAACAGCTAAGATTCATCGGTTGCCTTTACCACATCCGGATGAATCAGGGTGAAGGCGTTTTTTTCTGGCACATTTGACATTTATTTGTGTTCTACTGCGAATAGAGTGCTCGTCATCAAAAATTGCCATCAGATAATTAGCCCGATCCACCATATAATGATTCTGTTTTAGGTAGCTATCAGAATTATAGGTATTTTCCACCACAATCACTCTTACCTCGTATTAGATAAGCCCATCTTGTCTCGACCTACTCATCCCACTTGGCATCCATCTCTCCTTCAAATCATACTGTATGTGATTGACCAGACTATAAATAACTATTCTCAGTTTCTTCATCAAGAAATCGAAAAATATGAAGTGACAAGCTGTCAAAAGATAGTGTAGAAAAAAGCATTAACAACAAACCACAGAAAAGTGGGTTTTTATGTCCCAAAATAAGCCATTAAAATAAAAGCAATCATATTTGACAAGTCTCCCGTCTTTAAAACTTCCGGGGATTCTGCGAATATGCTTATTTTGTTATAGGGGCCTAAAATCGAGATTTCCCGATAGACAATCATGAGAAAATCTCACCACAATAAATGAAAACTGGATACTGGCTATGCGTTATGTAGTGGTATACTTAAGGTGCCGAATAAGGTCGGAAGGGGATTGGTGCTTACAAGCCCGTCCGACAGACTGATTTTCAGCTCCTTAGGTGTACCACTTTTTGTTTCCATCGGGTTTTGATGAGGACGCAGGACAGCCAACAATTAAGCAAGGAGCTGCATCGGCTTATGCGAAAGAGGTTTGCTTTATAGAAGTATTGTATAAGCGGTGTCGTGGGATTGACATCCATAAAAATATGATGGTAGCATGTGTTTTTACGGGTGTCAGAAAAAAAGAAATCCGTCAGTTTTCAACAATGACGGAAGATATCCTCTGGTTGGTTTCATGGCTAAAAGAGACCGGTTGTGAGATGGCTGCCATGGAAAGTACGGGTTCCTATTGGGAACCCGTATACAACATATTCGAAGAGGACATGTCCCGATCATGGTTGTAAACGCACAGCATATCAAAGGTGTTCCCGGCCGCAAGACAGATATGAAGAATGCTGAGTGGATCGTTGCTCTGGTACGCCATGGATTAGTAAAGGCAAGTTACATACCAAATTGGGAGCAAAGAGAATTGCGTGAAATAACTCGTTATCGTCAGGAGATAATCGAAGAACGTGCCCTTGAATTAAATCGAATCCAAACTGTGTTAAAAGGCTGTAACATCAAGTTGGGCAGCGTTATTACAGACATCAGCGGAAAAAGCGGGATAGCTATTTTAAAGGCAATCATATCCGGAGAAACAGACCCTGTTGCTTTAAGTGAACTGGCAGAAGGGAAGGCCAGAAATAAACTCCAGGATATGCGAAGCGCTCTTCAAGGGCGGGTTTTAGAGCATCAGTGAAAAATGTTAGAGCATTAGCTTGGACACATCGGCAGTCTTTCTTCTTAAATCTCAGATTTAGATGAAGATATTAAAAGAAACAAACTCTATAAACTGGGCTGTTGAGGCTTTAGATGTGATTCCGGGAAGCGGGAAGCAAAGTACAGAACGCATTCTTGCAGAGACAGGAGTAGAAATGGAACATTTTCAAAATGAATCCCGTTTTAGTTCGTGGGCAGGTCTTGTACCGGAATGTAAAGAAAGTGCCGGAAAAAGATGAGCAGCCGGATACGGAAAGGGAATAAATACTTGAAAGCATGTTTAGTAGAATGCGCCCGTACCGCAATAAGAAATAAGCAAAGCTATTTTTACTCACGATACCAACGAATTGCTGCACGCAGAAGAGGGAAACGAGCGTTGATAGCCGTTGCACATACTATGCTAATAGCTATCTATCATATGCTAAAAGAAAAGGTCCCATATCGTGATTTAGGGGCAGATTACTACTCTGTTATCAATCAAGAAAAGTTAATCCAGAGAAATCTTCGTTCATTAGAAAAGTTAGGGGTAAATGTAATTATTCAGCCGAATTAGCTTCTCCCTGATTATATCATAGGAAAGAGAATAAGCCCGCCAAAAGGCGAGCTTATTAAGAATGCTTGTTTATGGGTTTCCTCTGAATTACGTTTTCAGGACAGCCCCTTATAAATTCATGCATGTATTAAAGATGAAATAATAGTTATTTTTTATGCAATTGATACTTATAATTGATTATTTTATGCAGGTATCTAAAATAAAAAATTGTGTTACATAATATGTTGCACTTTATAGATTTATTTTGTATATCTAAATTGTCCTAACGATATCAGCTATTAAGTACTAGATCCTAAACTTCATGATACAGTTCAGCAAAGTAAAGATTCTCAAATTTCATCCTTTAATCGATTCATTCTCTTTCTGATTTTACGTATCACGTAATAATATGCCATCTCCGCCTGTTTTCCCGAGATACCATGCCTTTTTCCCAGTTCTTCAAACTCCAGTTCCTCAAAGATGTGGCCAAATATTAATGCCTTTTCCCGTTCCTTCAAGCAAGCAATTGCATAAATCATCTTCTGCCCCTGTGTAAGACTTATTATCTGCTCCAGCTTACTAATTTCTCCGGATTCCTGTAATATTTGATCCATCACATATTTATTATATTGTTCTGAAAAATCCGTATATGTTCGATCAAGCATTCCTAAAACAGCGTATTCCCGCTCTTTTGTACGATTTTTATTTTCCAGATACCTGGCTCTGCAGTTGGAAACAGCAACTACAACATATGCTGAAAAGCGGTTCTGCAGTGACTGTGTTTTTTGTTCTCTCATATATGCCTCCTTTTTTTCTTCGTTCCCTTGCAACAAAGAAAATGGAGGTCCATGACAAAAATTCTGTCTAAATATGTCACCCCAAAGAATAAAAAAAGAAATGCTTATCTTTTTAAATTTCAAATAAACATTCCTTTTATATAGGTTATAGCTAAATAAGTGTATAATACTACTATAATACCTTAATACGAACAGCCAAATATCATTGACTTGTTTTAGTTCTTTGCCTTTTCCCATAAAACAGACATATACCATCCCAAATAATCCAGCTATAAACAGTATATTAAAGAAACTTTTTGTCAGATACTAATTTTGCTTTATGTATAAAAACTATATTGCTATACTTTAAAATTTAAATTATTCTTTAATTAATGCCCATGAATTTATCCTACTTTAGTGAGATGAGCATATGCATTTATGCCTGTACAATAAAAGATTTTAATATAAGCCGCCAAAAACTGTCCGAAACCAACTGACCTGCTTACTCAAATCTAATGTTATTTATCATTTTAGAAAGCTGTGGAACGTTAACGATTTTGGCCATATCATATATGAGCTATTTAAAAAAATGATATAAAATAGTTACACGCTTTAGTATCAATGGTCACTTTTTTTAGGAAACGATAATATAGATGATATCTTATACGAAAATATCTAATACAGATTAATAAAAGAAGTATAATCTTGATTGTTTGTTATTAAGCAATATGATTATTATGTTACGTTATCCTTTTCAGCATATATAAAGTTACAATTTTAAATATAGCTTCTATCATTTTTATAAGTATAAATAACTTATTAATAATTTCTTTGTTATCTATTTTTTAGTAATATTTCAAAATGAAATAAATATTAATAATGGATAATGGAAAGAATATTTGTAAGTTCAGCAAATAAGATTTCCCACATCTTCTGATACCAGTAATCATTTTAACGAATCTATCATATTTTCGATTAATTAATCTCTCCAAATACACATCTCTTTTTATTTTCATCTTCCTAACCTGCGTCTTCGTCAGGGTTCCGTCCGGCAGTTCTTTGGCATTCACCAGCTCAACATATCCTTCGTCAGCCTCCGGCTACTCATCCAGCAGGGGAAAAACACGCTCCGCACCTGCCAACATAATAAAAAATCTGTATTTCACTAAAAAACATTGAATAAAAATAACTCTGCACTTTTTTATTTATGCTGATAGAAAATAAATATTTTATACGACCGAAAAACCTATATTTTTAGGATTTCCGGTCTCTCTTTTACAATTTCAGTATTATAAAGCTGTATTTAACTTATAGTACCACCTTCCCGTTCTGTTGCTGTACTAGCTGTTCTCCATACAGCAATCATATCCTAAACTTCACTCCAGTTCCTTGTACCACCAAATGGATATCAGCGTGTTTCTGGATTTCGTTCTGGTTCATTTTGCCGTAAACGATTACGCGCCCTGGAAATAGGACGTAACCTCCCTTTATGAGTACCCCAGCGTTGATGTGGGGGTAAGCAAATGGGACAACTGCAATTTCATGCACTTCCGCGGTAAGTTCTGCAGTTTTCTCCAAGCAGTAGCCCATTATTGACTGAAGGAAAAGTTTCTAATAAAAAACCATTCTTTCCGGCTGCTTATCGCAAGCGATATAGAACAGTACGGCGGAGGCTGTATTTATTATCATAACTCCAACCCTAACCCGCCCGATGTCTCTACACCCAAAGCCTGCTCGTTCTGTCCTACGCCGGGGAATCAGGAAAATGATAAATTTTTGAAAATAAAAACTGCCCTGCTGGAAATATAGGAAACTTAATTTTCAGCGTGGCAGTTCTTTTCTTAAAGCACGATAAGCCGTTTATTTATAATTTATTTACGAATTCTTGGTCCAGAAATGTACGTTTATCATCCTTTTTTCATACCCAAGCTTCCTGACCAGTGCGATGAACTCCATCTTCTTATCTTCTTCTCTCTACCATATCTCGATTCTGGCCCAGGGAACCAAACCGGGGAAAGCTGCAGATTCCGGGAGAAAAAGGATTTACCATGCACGTCCTTACTATATGGACCCCACAGGAGTTATTCCACAATTACCCGCACCCGGTCCAGATTTCGACACTGGACAAATATATCCTTAAGCGTCCCGGTCCTGCTGCTCTGTACCTTCAGCACCGGGAAATAGGTGCCGGGCTTTGCAAAGATATGGGTGGTTTTTACATGTGCGATCCTTCCCTCCTCCTCTGTCTCAAACGGTATCAATTCACTGAAATCATTCGTTTTCTCATAATCCCAGGCGGCCGCAGTCACCTTTCCGGCCCCGGGCGGCGTCTCAATATCCGCGGTGAATACAACGGCCTCTCCCGCCTTTATGGTAACGCATTTTTTTCCATTGGCATAAGCATCCGCCACAGGTTGCAGCCCGCCGCGCTCTGATGCACCTGCCGGGACCTCGATTTGTCCGTCGTTTACCCGGTAATTGGTGGAGGGCACGGGTGCAATCCCCTTTTCACACCAGTCGGCCATATCCAGCAGGGCCTGATGCAGGATGCCCAGATAATCCACCTGATGCTGCCTGTCATCCAGATATCCTGCCCTGTCGTCATGGATGCAGTGATCGTTATAATACAGACGGAACCAGTTTTCCTCATCGCCGTCCTTTGCCTGTCTCACCGCGTTCCGGTACCAGTCCCCATGCCATGCCAGGGCGCTTTCATCCAGAATGCTGCAGACGGCGATCACCTTGCCGTTAATACGGCCGTTTGGCACGGAACCGCCGCCGTTTTGGGCGATCAGCGGCGCAATCAGAACTGGCAACTGTGGATATAAGGGATTACCGTTTTCATCCCGGTACTGATCATATACATGATAGCTGGCATCCGGTACCTGATGGCGCTGCAGGGTCTGCATAGCCAGATAATCGCTGTTATCGATCATGATCTGATCCCCCGTTTCCAGGCCTGCCAGGGAATTTCCCGCATTGCTGCCGTCATAGGCGCTGCTGACGGTAAGCAGATCCCCTTCCAGCGTTTCTATGGGACATTCCTTTCCCTCTGCCCCTCCGCTCAGGACACGGATCCGGCTGTGGAACAGATGGGCCTGCGAATCGGGTGTGCGTTCCAGTCGGATGACCGGTGTCTCATTGTTGCCGATCAGGGTGTTAAGCCAGTTGTTGTCCACGCTGGTATAGCTTTCCTCCCCTGCCTTTTTTTCCGGATAGATCAGTTCCTTCACGGTGGTGACAAACTGCACCCGGTCCCTGGCCTCCGTGCTGCCCGGATCCGCTCCCGCAAAGCCGGGCTTTGTCCAGAAATCTTTAAAATACTGGGGATATATCTGATATATCATCGGCGCCAGAACCATCAAAGCCCCGTCCCCCATAAAGGGCCAGCAAAACCAGCCCCGTTTCGGGAAGCCCATTTTCGTCGCTTCCAGGAGCGCCTCCTTCTGCGTTTCATCCAGGCCCCGGTAAATATCCCCGCTTCCTCCCGGTTCCATGTTGTCCACGATTTTTTTGAGCCCCTCTTCACCCAACACCCGCATGGCACGCACTCTGGGGCAGAATACATTGGGCGTGGCCATAGGATTAGCCAGCACATAGGGAACCCCGCCGTCCCAGACCCCTTTGGTCATTTCCATACAGCTCATAGTCTTGAAGCTGCCGCCGCTGCCGCCGAAAATATAACCATAGGGTCGGTGCTCATAACCATAAATCCGCTGTGCCGTCTTACGGCCAAACTGTGCGCCATTTGCGCTGGATTTATAAAGCCGTTCTCCGTCCGTCAGGCAAAAACCTCCCTGGTTGGTCACCACATAATAAGCGCCGTGGGTCAGGGCAAAGCTAATTTTATCATCCTCCCCCGTCAGATGCTCACTCTCATACTCATCCTCCGGTGCCGGGGAAACGTACTGGTAAAAACGGCCTTCATATTTTTCCTTTTCCGGGAAATAGAAGCAGAATTTTACCTCCATCCCGTCTTTCTGCGTTCCTGTGAAACCGCCGTGGACAAAATAATGTCTCAGCGGTGCATCCCTCCATTCCTCCACATCAATATACGGATGGGAGAAATAGGAATCCTCCTCCGGAAGATATATTTTATTTTCCTGCATAATCTTTATCCTTTCTGTTGTCCTTCTGTTTTTTCCGCAATCGACTGTCTGCGTGCTTCATTGTCCTCTTTGATCCGGGGCATCAGCTTATCCAGCTTGTAAAGCAGGAGGCTCAGGGCCACCAGCACCCAAAGTACTGCCGGAATCAGGCTGAAAAGAGAACGGATCATCATTACGGCGCTGTCCGGGATCAGGCTGGCATCCCCGATATATCCTGACATGGACAGCAGTACACCTAAAACACCGGCTCCCACGGCAGAACCCACCTTGGTGGCAAAGCCGGTCACGCATCCCAGGGTTCCCTCCATGCGCTGCATCCCCTTCCATTCGTTGAAGTTGGCGCATTCAATGATCAGCAGATTAATCAGCATGGAAATCGGCACGCTGCCCACGCCGTAGCAGACCGCGGCAATGCCGAGAAGCACTATGTTCCCGCCGGCAAAGAAGTTCAGGAAATAACCAAATGCGCTCAACAGACAGCCGACGAACATCAGCCTGGCAGTGGAAAATTTTTTAATGATAGCCGGAAAAACCACCACTACCGGAATGCCTATCATCTGAATAGCGCTGATTATCCCCATAATGGAAACGTTATGTGCTACATAAGTGAAGTAATAAACGTTTACCCCCATATTTGTGACAAAATTACAGACAAACAGCACAAGGGCGACTATGTAAATATAGGGGTTTTTCGTGAGCACCTTTTTTACATCGTGCACATTGACCTTTTCTTTTTTCCCATTCTCATCCACCACGTCCACATCTATGGTTTCTTTGATGAAAAGGAAACGCATCATCCCGATAATGGCCAGCGGGATGGCAAACATGGCTATCAGCATGCTCCAGCCGGACGCGCTGGTGGCAAACTTACCCATACAAATCGGAAACACCACATTGAAGGCCACCGTGCCCAACATACTGATGATGCTTCCGTAGGAATTCAGCGCCACAAACTGCTCCTCATACCGGAAGGCGCGCACCATATACACCGTGTTATTGGCATTCAGAAATGTGTAAAAAACACTGTTTACCAGCGCATACATACATAGAATCCATGCACATTTTACCACCAGGCTCCATTCCGGAGAGCAGGTAAACATCAGCCAGGTACAAAACCATACCCCCACGATACACCATTCGTAGGGCCGCCCCCTTCCCCATTTTGTATTGGTCTTATCCACAATATAACCTGCTATAATGTCCGTGAACCCGTCCAGCAGCTTGCTGATCACGAGCAAAGTCCCCACCAGCGCCGGGGGCATCTGCAGCGTATCCGTACAATATACAGACAGAAATCCGATTGCCATCAGCGCGCAGCCCTGGGATACGGCGCGGCTCTGCCAGGCAAACATACGTCCCACACCTACTGCCTTGGGATTTTTTTCACGTTTTCCCATAAAAATTTCCTCCTGCTCTTGCATTTTTAATAATCAATCGTTTCTATTGGCAGGATAGCCTTTTTCCTGTTTTATTTATATCAATATATTTGTTTTTATGTTAGTATATTTATAAAAGTTTATATTGATAGGGCTGTTTGGCTCATTCACAGATATCTGCTGTTTTTAATGCAATGGTTCTTACCTGCTTTGGGTAAAATTTGATTGGAGACAATGATGGCGTTCGCTTATTTTCTTGACCAATATTATCAGGCAACCCATGTGCCGCTCAGTTTCTTTCGCGGGAAGGAGCTTGTGGGAAAATCCGCTCTCTCCCTGCGGGATTTCAACCTCCCCTTGATTCTCATGAATTCCCTGCCCGATGAGCTTCCGCCCGTATGGTACAGCTTTACGCCGGAATCTCTATATTTCGGCGGGATAACCGTGCCGGAAGAAAATGGGGTTGTATTTATCGGGCCGCTGCTGCCCTTTGAATGCCTCCCCCGTCAGGCGGAGCTGATCCTTCACCGTCTGGGCCGCAAGACCTCAGATGTCCCTGCACTGCGCACCTATTTTTCTAAAAATATGCCCTGTGATCTTCCCACGCTGTTCTCTCACCTGAAGTTTCTGAATTATGCGCTGAATAAAAAAACAGAACCGGATATCCCGGGAATGCCCTTTTCATGGAATATCCCCTATCCGGTCATGGAAGAACTGCCTATAGAGTTAAAAGTTAATGTAGAACCTGTCGATCCCTGGGATGAAAATACGCTGATGTCCTATCTGCGCTATGGCCGCCTGGATGCTATGGAAACTCTGCTGAATGAGCATTTTATAAACGTCAGCTCCGAGGAAGAGATCAGCATTGAATATATGCGCATTTACATACTAAGCGCCAATATCATGGCTTCCCGCACCGCTGTCCAGGTGGGAATGGATTTCAGTCTGGCCAATGCGCTGGCCTCCTATTATCTGGATAAGATACTCCATGCAAAGACAAAATCCGAGCTGACCTATCTTTTCTATGACTTTTTCAAGGAATACACAAAAAGGGTCGCTCGGATACGCCAGATCTCCTCCCGCTCTCTCACAGTGCGCCAGATTCACCAGTATATCCAGGCGCATCTGTATGAAAAGATAACGCCCGCTATCATTGCGGAAAGCCTGCATAGGAACTGCTCTTATCTGTGCACGCATTTCCGGAGAGAAACGGGGAAAACCATCTCCCTTTATATCCAGGAATGCAAGATAACAGAAGCGGTGCGGCTCATAGAATATAAGGATCTTCCTATTGTGACTATCGGGGAACTGCTGGGCTTTTCCTCCCAAAGCTACTTCTGCAGTGTTTTTAAAAAGGTTACAGGAAAAACGCCGAAGGAATACCGGGAAAACAATTGAAAAGGAGTGTGGATAATTCAGAAAAAATAGATAAATATAGCAAAAGGCTGGGGATAATTATTTTTTAGGAACCTTTTATATGCGCTTGTGGTGATGCTGTTTATCGTGCCAAACCGCCTGATTACCGGGGGCTTCACCGGACTGGTGCTGTTTTTTAACCGGACAGCGGGAATCCTCGTCAGTATCTTTGTACGATTTAGGAGCAATGTAGCTTTTATCATAGTTTTGTAGTATCACATAAAATTTTACTCCACAAAAACATATGGGAAAAATAACCATACGTATATTGCTGAAAATATTATTTTAAGTCTCCGGCTTATCTAAAATCGTGTTTTTAAAGATACAGTATTATTCATGCCTAAAAGATCTTAACGAGTCCATAATCCCATTCCAGGCATCCTCCGCCAGTTCCATTTTCTGTTCTTCTGAAACTTTTACTGCTTTTATCATTTTCCCTTCCCTCTTAGAAACAATTATATCATCATCAACCTTTTTTCCTTCCATATATTCTTCTATCGCCTGCTGAACCAAATACTTCACCTGCTCATAATCAACCGAATTATGATTCAATTGCACTTTCCCCTGCATATCCTCCTGCTCATAAGCAATAACTGCATTTACAATATACTGCGCTTTCGTCCTCCCCATCCCATTCAGAATCCCTGCTACCTTACGATGCTCTTCCAGCTTTCTATTAAACCCAATGGTAATCACATACTCATTCTTTTTTTCCATGCGCACTACCCGCCTTCTTCTCCCGCTCATACAGCATGCCATACCCCATAGCATTGGCCTTTATATCCTCAATGAAAAAACAGTCCCCTACCTTTTCAGAAGCCTCCAGATACTTACGCAGTAACAATGCCCCGCCTCCAACAAATACAACACAGCCTGACTTCAAATCTATCCCCCGTTCCCTCAGGGTTCCCAATAAGTCATTGACAAAAATACCCGCCATATCTCTCACCGTTTTCATTACGCTTTCTGAATAATCCGTGTTCTCCCCTTTCAGAATACTATCAATATCCATCTCCTCCAGAAGAATATCCTGTTCCGAATTGATTCGTGATATTATATTGTTATAAAGCTTAATCACTCCATTCTCCAATGAGTCGCACACAGCCAGATCCGGAATCCCGCCTCTGAGCAATAAATAGTCCAGCGTAAACCCTCCGATATCAATCACAATCGTTTTCCCATAATTCATGATTTTAGGGTAAATCGTAACCGCCGCCGCATAGTCCTGCGGAAATGCCATAACGTTCTCCAAATACACCGAATAGCTCCTTCCATGGAAAGAATATTCGACCACCTCATCACTCTTAAAATAAGCTTCAAATTTCTTATACAAGGTTCCAAAATGTTTCGGCGGCAGCCCAACAGGCAAATCTACCTGTAGCAATTCCCCTGGACAGTAAATCCCCTGCCTCTCACTCTCCATTCCAATGCCGAAAAGAGTCAGCACAAAGAACCTGTCATCCACAGTCTTATCCCGCATATAAGGAATTCTTTTTTCCGTCAGCGTATAATACTTATCTTTAAAAACAAGATATTCCCCCAGAGGCGGCTTCGTCTGGCTTTCCTCTATTCCGGACGTATAAATGAAATGAGGGGTCTTCATGTTCCTGTTCCCATGATCGATTGGTACAATAATATTCTGATACATATAATCAGCTCCTTTTCTTTTTTCTAATGTTTTATACGCAATGAATATGTAAAAGACAACAATAATCCACAAAAAAATCGGAGCAGCAAGCCTTCTGACAAAACTGCTCCGATATTCTCCTTCTCCAATTCCCTTATTCCAAAATTCCCTTGTTGTAATCTTCCCTGTTTTTACTTTTTTGTTTCTTATTTTCTTTATTTATTAAATCCAGTAAATAATCATCCACTCCCTTTAAATTTCCTCCCCAGTCCCCCTCTCCGTCCAGGTCCCAGGTAAGTGACTTTCCAGGCAAATGCAGTTCATGACATATCTCTGAAAGTTTCCTGCATCCCCGCTGTATATTTTCTCTTTTCACCTTTTTCTTATCGCAGAATATATTCATCTTATCCCAATTCCTATGATAATTCGGGCATTGCATACATTTCTCATCATAATCCCTTCTGCACTCTGTATTTAACATTTTATCCATATCATAAGCTTCATAAATATACTCCGTTCCCAGCCTCTTCATCTCCTGTAAAAAAGACTGCAGGTTCGCATACTGATTCACACCCGGCACGCAGGCAAAGGTACGGCCTGACAGGGCATGCGCAATATCTCCCTTTAAAGGGCCTTCCGTCACAAACACCGTCTTATCTCCCGGCTTTCCAACCAAATGGACAGGGCTTCCCGAGGAAGCTCCCCTGTGATAATTAATGCTGGAAAGCCACATATATTTTCTTCCTTCGTAGGGCCGATCCAGACGAATCTGCACCGCTGCAATCTGCCCGTCTATATTTCGGACTGGTATCATAAAGCCTGAAGATTTGGGGTGAAAATGAATGGTCCACTCCCCATCCCTGTCCTGAAAGAAACCAGGTACTCCTTCCACTGTGCAGCCTGCATCCAACAGTCTTTTCGTCAGTTTCCGATATCCAAAAGGAGGCGTGCTCCTATACCCGTTTTCCTCCAGCTGCTCTTCCGTAAATCCCCTCTGCAGGAGATTCTTTCTATGAGTATCAGACAAACACAGCATGGAAAAAAGCATGGTATAAGTTTTATCCTTAATCTCAGCAGATGCCGCCGGAGCATTTATAATCTCTGTTTCATCTGCTTTTGCTGCCTTTGGTTTCATCCCCTGTACAGGTAACTTTCTGTTCTCTCCCAGAGCCGCCATTATCTCCTTATAAGCGGTCTGGTTATCTACCTGATATACCTTTCCATACAGAGCCAGCATCCCGCCGGTCTCTCCGCATCGGTTACATTTAAACACATTTTTCTTCAGGTTCAGATTCATCTTCCCCTTCGTTTCCCCGCAGAAGGGGCAATTCACATCCAGGCAAACCGCATTTTTGTGTCGTATACGAAGATTCAACAGATAAGCAATGTCCTTCATTGTAAAAGGAAAATCTGCAGCCACAGCCCGCCTCCTTTCTGCAGTCCGGCAAGCCGGACTGCCCATCATCGTCTATCCCTAAATCATCCTGCCTGCTTCAGTGCAGAATCCATCAGAAACCTGGCCGCTGCACGCAACAGATTGTCAGGGCCTCCATAGGATGTCACATACCATTCCAGGGCCTGTGGCTTTTCCATTGCCAGCTGCCCCAGCGTCATACCATGATAATACTTTGTAGGTATTACTACTGCCGCCGCACTCTCCCTAGTTAATAAGTCATAAATCTGTTCCACCGGCATATCCTTCCGAATTTCAGTTACGTTCTGTTTCCTCTTACTTTCAGTCTGCGTATCAGCCGACGCAGAAGCACCTTGTATTGCTTTTTCTGCTACGTTTGTCTTTTCTGCCACAGCGTTTTTTCCCATCACTGCATTTTTTCCCATCACCTCTTCCCCCGCTGTTTCTGACTCCCTCTTTTGTGTCTCACTATTGCTCTTATGTACTTCTGCCGTCTGTCCTGCTATCGTCTGTCCTGCTATCGTCTGACCTTCTACTCCCTTTCCTTCCTCCATCTGTCCTTCTATATTGCATACTTTCTGATTATCTCCGTCCATCCTCTGGATTTGCTCACGATTTTCGGTGAGCTCACTTCCTTCCGATACTGCCATTGATTCCGAGTCACCAAACCCATCCTCGACAGATTCCATATCCATATAAGTACCTTCAGGCAGCCCTTCCTCCGGAAACAACATCCCAGCTTCAAACGGCGCCTCAGTTACCTGTGGATCTATTTCACCATCACGATCAGAAAACTGCAGGCCAAATCCGGCATCCGTAAGCGCCCGTCCTACAGCTGCAGTCTCAGCAAGCTCCACATACTTACTTCCAAACATATCCTCTGACGAAAAATACTTCTGAGCAAATGCATTGGCGATAAAATTTTCCTCCCCATCACTGCGGTTCAGATATACCTTAGCTTCCACAATTGCTACCTGCTCCGTCAGCTTCAATATCTTTTTTACAATCTTTCCTTCCGGATACTTTAATCGGAACCATAACTTCCGAAATGCCACATCAAGATAAAAGGTAACTCTGCCCCCTTCTTCCTGGATTATCCGCATATATTTTCTGGGGTCAAAACCTTCTACCCCATTCAGGTTTTTAACTTCTTTTACTTCATCATACATACAGTTCTGGTTTGCTTCATTCATCCTTCCACGCTCCTTTCACTGAAAATACCCCTTTTAAGGTAAGTATCCTCATCCCTTATCTTTTCTTGAAAATACTTTTTGACTACCTTACTATCCCAGATCACTTATGCACCTTTCGGTATTACCTCCGGGAAATCCATAAGACTCATCTGTCCCTGTGCCTCCCATGTTGTCCACGGGATACCTGTATAATCAAGAACCGTTTCCATTCCAAGTCCTCCATCACACACAGGCTTCATACAATACTCATACCGACGCGGGTGCGTCACCAGCATTCTCTGAAACCTGTTCGGCTCCGGCTCCAGATGTGCCCCAAAGGCACAAAACATACAGCCGGTTCTTTGTTCCCCAGTTAAATAATAGGTGCCATCCGCCTTCTTTCGTATATCCCCATAGACAGAACATATTTCAAGATCATTTTCTATCACGTACCGAGGCACATCCTGCTTGGTCCAGAATCCCAGCGGCTGGCTCTTAACTGTATTTCCATCATAGACATTACAGCCTGTATGGGCATACTGCCGTTCCCTGCGGAATCCTTCATCCTGCGTTGTTGCGATAAACGGAACTCTTCCGGTTTTCTTTACATATCTTTTAAACGGCGTTTTCTTCATAACATCACAGCATCTGTTTGATATTTGAAAAGGTGCTTCCAACAAAAACCTCCATTTATCCGGCAGTTTCCCTAATTTTCCTCTTTCATCGCCGTTGAGAAGATAATTCCTGTAACGCTCCGATAAGTTGTAATTACGCAGCTTATAAATCTTTTCCGCCGTTTCTTTACTAATCAGGGGATACCCATACAATAAAATAACCTGGCGGAAGGTAATTCTTTTTCCTTTCCTGTCACAGGGTTCTATCTCCTCATAGGCGCCGGATGCCTTTCTTGCAAAATTTACGATTTCCGGGAATTCCAGACCTGTATTGCTGAATACGGCAGGAACCGACTCTCCGATTTCACTGCGAATCAAATGCAGTAATACCGTGCTGTCCAGCCCGCCGGAATAGCTTTGATAGACCTGGCCATCCCAGTTTTCATACCACTCCCTGATCCTCACGCGGGTAAGCTTAAGCTTTGTTTCCCAGGGAAGATATTTTCTCTGGCAAAACTGCCAGCTGTTCAGTTTTAAATCATCCTCCTGTATGTACATATGGCTCCTTCCCTAAAACACAGTCTTCAGACATTCCTTTTTCAGAAATTCATGGCAATCTGCTCATACTCCACATCCTGTCTCTTCGAACTCTTCAACTGATAAAATCTCTGTATTACCCTTTCTCCCAAACGGGTATTGCGGTTTACCGCCTGCGGGGAATGGACTGCCTGAACAATCGACCTCCTGCTTCCCACAATGTAAACCTGAACCTGTGCCCTGGTAATGCCGGTATACAGAATGTTCCGCTTCAGCATTTTATAAAACATCGGGATCCATGGGATAATTACTATGGGGTATTCACTGCCCTGGCTTTTATGAATCGTAGTGGCATAGGAATGCTCTATCATTTCCATTTCCTCGGTTCCATATTCCACTATTCTTCCATCACTAAATTCCAGTTCCGCTTTCTCCATGCCATCCTCATCCAGGTAAATCTCCCGGATGAATCCCATATCTCCGTTGCTGATGCCATCCTTATTTTTATTTTGGATTATCTTATCTCCTGTACGGAATATCTTCCCGCCTGCTCTCATCTGGGTCTTTCCTGCCTCTTCCGGATTTATTTTCTCCCGAAGCAGCTCATTCAGCGCATTCACTGATACAGCTCCACGCTTCCTGTAGGGTGTCAGAATCTGTACATTTTCTATCCCTTCCTGCGCTACAGCTTTCAGATAGATTCTCCGGACAATCTCAGAAGCCTCTTTATCGGATGCTGCCGGCAGGAATACAAAATCCGTCCCATATTCCAGCATCGCACTATTTTCCTGCATAAGATGTGCATTAGAAGCAATTCGGCTGTTCTGCCCCTGACGGAATACCATATCAAGCACCGTAATCGGCACCACACCGCAGTGTACCAGTTCACGGAAAACATTCCCCGGTCCCACACTGGGCAGCTGGTTCACATCACCAACCAGCACAATTCTGGTCCCTTTGTGAATGTGCCGGTAAAACACAGCGGCCAGCCGCATGTCCACCATAGACTGTTCATCCAATATAATAAAATCTGCCTCCAAGTCTCTAAGTTCCGGTTCAAAATCCTCAACATCCCCTGACAAACCAAGCCCATTATGCATGGTGCAGGCAGAAGAATCTCCCGTACTTTCAGCCATTCTTCTGCTCGCCCGGCCGGTTGGCGCCATTAGAAGCGCATTCCTGCCGCCCGTTTTATGGTAGACATAAAGCAAAACCTTCTCAACCGTCGTTTTCCCCGTGCCTGGTCCTCCTGAAATAATGCTCAGCAGATTCAGAAACACCATCCTAACGGCTTCCCGCTGCTTTTGAGAGAGCAGAATTCCCAGTTCCTTCTGTGCTTCCGTAATCAGCCGGTCCAATTCCTTCTCTTCCACAGCTTCCTGTTTATCATCAACCAATATCTGCGCAATAATTTCGGCAGTCTCTTTTTCGTTCCGGTAATTGCATGCAGGATAAACAGCCCCCTGTTCCACTACCAAATGTCCTTCCTGTGTCATTTGGTAAATGACTGTGCTGACTTCACGTTCCATTACTACCTCGGAAGAAAAGCCCTCATTCAGCTGCCGGTAAACCATATCCGTAAATTGCTCCTTTTCCTGATACAGGTGCCCTTCCTTCATCATCTGATCCATGCAATAATCAATACATCCCTCAATCCGCATCGGATCATTCAGTTTGCACTGGTTTGCACTGGCAATCTCATCCACAGTTAAGAAACCAAAGCCTGAAATACCACATAAAGCAAACGGCCTGTTCTTTACCGTATCCAAGGAATCCCTGCCAAACTCCTCATAGATTTTCTGGATTTTCCTGTCTGTTATCTTATATGGTTTCAAATAGGCTGTCAAATCACGCAGCGCATAGCTCTCCCGATAGGAAAAAAGAATCGCCTGCAGCTTCTTCTCAGTAATTCCTTTGATCTGCAGAAGCTTATCCGGTTCCTTTTCTAACACCTCAAAGGTTCGTATCCCGAACCGTTCTGTAATGAGCTCTGCTGTCCTTGGACCGATGCCTTTTATCATACCTGAGGAAAGATATCCTCTGATTCCTTCCATAGTCTGCGGAAGTATCTGCTCAAATTTTTCTACTGCAAGCTGCATACCATGCTTATTTTTACACCATCTTCCATACAGCTCTACCTCAATGGCATCTGTCTGCGGGAGGCTGCTGCCGACTGCCCGGAAAAGGATTCCGCTATCTTTACTCCTACTGTCTCTGGCCGCAAGCGGCACGCTGTTATCCTCTGTCTGATACAGAAAAACACAATAACCACTCTCCTCATTCCGGTATATTTCCCTCACATATCTGCATCTCATTATGCTGCCTCCTTTACTTTGACGGAAAAACGCCTGCTTTCCGACACACTCACATAATCATCATAAATATCCGGCCGCTGAATTTTCAGCCGTTCCAGTGCTTTCTTGTCGATTCCAGCCCGGTACATAGGATTATAAGAAACAATGTACTCTTCCTTTCCATTACTGATTTTCCCGGTACAGTTCGTACCAAGCTCCTCAATAATATCCAGATACGACTGCTTCATCTCCTCATCCAGCCGTTTTACTTCCTTTTCCACTTCCGCCTTCTGCTCTTTACAGCTCAAATACTTTTTCACAGAATTCAGGTGCCTGGGAGCAAGTATCACAGTATCCGAATCTTTTTCCGCAGGTCCATAGTGTTTCCTGATGCTTTCGAGTACCAAATCCGGTTTTTCTATATATGGAGGTTCTATCTTCTTCTGCACATATTCCTTCCAGAAATTTTCCTCCTCAGCGATCAAATCCTCTTCAATATCCAAATCCCGTTCCATATGCCGGATAATAAACTCGTTTTCATTGTTACCATACAAGCACGCAAAATAAACCTCATCAAGGTTCATCACCGCCATATAGTGCCTGCCCTGATACTCGTAATTCACCGGCACGCTGTCATTCGCCCACTTGCTTTGGCAATTGTAGTTCGTTGTTTTACATTCAAGAATTCCCGTTTTCCCATTCCCAAAATCTATAAAAAAATCTACGTCTGCGAGAATAAATGGAAAGAGCGGATGCCTGAACATTTTCCGGACAGGATACACCCTAAGCCCTGTTTTTATAGAAAAAATCTCTGCAACCAAATCCTCCAGACGATGCCCTACCTTTTTCGCAACCCAATTACTTTCTTCTTCATCCAAAATTTCCTGTATCCCGCATTTGTCATAATATAAATCCCGCATCGTACAAAAAGGGGATAATCCCAACACAGCCGCTGCATCGCTTCCGCCTATACCAAGCCGGCGGTAACCCAGCCACTGCTCATTGGTTAATCCTTCTGTAGAAACTAAAACCTCAGGCTCATAATTCAGATTTAAACTCATATTATTTTTCTCCTTCTTAAAAGAAAAGACGGATGCTCCGATCCGCCTTTTCAGTGAATTTTTATATATCTTCGCCCTGATATACTATGGAAATCTTTCTTGTCATACGATCATACTTATAAATACTGTTTGACAGCTGATCCTCCCTGGATACCTCAACCTGGTTTATGGTCTGAACCATATCCTGCAGCTCCTCATAATCTCGGCTTCCATTATCAGGATATAGTAACACTTCGAATATACTGGAAGGCAGTATCAGCAAATCACACTGTACCTGCTCTGCAAACTTTGCCATGGTATCTCCATACAGGAGGGAGGTAGCGCCAAACTTACTGCTGTTTTGTAAACAATACAGTTCTTCCGTTGTTTCACAGTTCTCTTTTTCCTTTTTTATTATCTCCTGGAATATCTTTTTTTCTTCTTCATCCATAAAACCTTCTACTATGTCATTCAAGTTCTGCAGCTGCTGAGGTACGTTTGTTTTCATATGGTATATGGTATCCTGATAGAGCTGCTGGGAATCTATTCCCCATAATTCCATAATTTTATTATCAATTGTTATTGCCATCTGTTCCGAATTTGTCTCGGCTACCATAATATAAAAAATAACGGCCAAATCCAGAAAAGGGAAATAAGGTACCCCTTGAAGCAACTCTCTATTAGCTTTTTCATTCACTAACTTACAGAAGATCATTGGCTTGGCTGCCTCATAGCTTCTTACAAGCTCTTTCAAATAATCCCCGGATAATTCCTCCGGAATTTCAGCTTCCCCAATTTTCTTATATAATGCCGCTGCTATCTCATCTAACGTATTTCCTTTCTGATACTCTTCAAAGAACTTGTCCAAATAGATTACCATGCCCAAATCAGTTCCTGTTCTTTGGATAACCAGACCGGATAAGAGATTTTTGTTATTCTTCACTTGCGAATGCTCAGCTACGGAATAATCCTCACCCAGTCTTTTCTGCAACATTTCCTTCATCTTTTTAATAAATTCTTTTTTATCCATTATGTTCTCCTCCATTTTTACCATCTCATATTTCCGGGCACGTCAAACTCTTTCCAATTGACAGATAAGGCCCTGGCGATTGTTTCTTCCATTTTTGCGATTCTGCTTCCCTCTGCACCATCACAGGCCAGCATATACAGGATTTCAGAAATTCCATAATAAATCTCATGGGCTGTACAGGGTTCTTCACCATACTGGGACTTAAACAGCTCCAAGGCCTCCATCCGGCACTTCTGGCTGATTCCAAGATGCTTTGTTATCCCCATCATGCAGTTGACCGGATTTAAAATATCAATCCGCAAAAGCTCTGACAATCCTCTGACTGCAACCTCATACTTTCCATAAATCAACTGCAGGTTGTCATCGAATTCAGTCATACTGGCTCCCGCCTTATGCTTCAGCCGGATGGGATTTCCAAGGGCTATGGTATCGTTTCTTTCTCCTGACAGCAGCATGGGATAAATATTTACCCCGCTGTCACCAGTATCTGACGTCGTTATCCGCACTACTGGCTTCATTTCCTCTGCTTCCCTGTCATGAAGCATCAGTTCCTCACGGTATGCCTCCAGCAGCTTATCCTCTCCGCTTAATTCCCACAAAGCGGAAGCCATATGATGCTCATAAAAACCGCCCAGATAGGTACATCCGCAGAAATTCTGGTTCAGATAATCCACCGCATGCAAAAACACCTGCTCCATATCAAGTACCGCATAATCCTGACAATCCCCTCCTAAAACTGCCGACACCTTTCCTTCTGAAAGCCGCAGAAGGGCATCCCCCTTTGCAACCTTCAGGCATTCATTAATAATTCTTGCATACACATTTTTTTCCACCTTCTTCAGCGCATTCCCGGAAATTGCCGCCCTGTTAAGTATCGTATTCACTGCGCAGTCTCTTACCGGGTAATACAGGCCTTTTACCTTCAGTACCAAACCCGTATTCTGAATGGTATCATCAATAATTTCCTCATCCATCCCGCCGATTGTGTAAGCAGCTTTCATAGCCTGCTCCATCTTGCTGCCTTTTTCCATCACGGCCAGCCTTAAATCCCTCGTTCTTCTCCTGATCCACGATGAATTTCTTCCAATCCCCCGCAGGAACATCAGGAATTCTTCCTGCCGCATAAACGATTTACTGAAACCGTCTGCGTAAACCTTTGCCTCATTCATTCTCCTTCCACCTTTCCTTCTCTCCCTTTTCCGGGAGGTTATTTTATCCAGCCGCTTTTGCGGTTCAGCCTTCCGGCATTTCTGGCAAATAAAAAAGGAATGGGCCTTTTACAGGGTTCCATTCCTCACAGCGTGTGGTTATCCACAAACTACCTTGTTCTTTTCCGTGATATACACAGAAATAAAACAAAAAAAGTGCCAAAAAGATGCCATTTTCACATATGGCTTCTCTTTGACACTTACAATCTTAAACAGCGTACGCTTCTGGCTCCAGCTTAAGCTTTCAAGGCCAGGCCCCATACTTTCCGGCCATCTGCGGACATGCTCTGCATATCCGTTCCCTGACCGCAGGTTATTGCATAAAAATCAATTTCAAATTTATCCTAGCACAATATATTGTGCTATGTCAACTGCATCGTCTCATATGTAGTATATATAATTTATAATTTTATTCAAGTAATCACTGCCCAAGTGCATCCTTATATATTGAATTCCCGTTTAGATAACACTTCGGGAAAGCGTTCCTTGAAAACTGAATACCATGCACCATTATGGATACCGGGTATCAGAGACTGAATTTTCTTAAATTTAGCCAGCTGGATTAAATGTACATAGTACAGCCGGAAAACGTGGCCTTAAGGGCACAGGAAACGGTAATGGAAGGCATGTTATCTTCTGTCAATATTACCTGAGGGAAAAAACATATGAAGAAAAATGAAGCTTACCAGACATTATTTACCGAATATCCGGACATCGTAACCGTATCACAGATGGGGAAAATGCTGGGCATCAGTACCAAATCTGCTTACAGACTATTGAAGGAAAATAAAATAGAACATTTCAGGATAGGAAGGATTTACAAAATACCAAAGCTGCATATTTTGGCATATCTGCATGTACTTTCGTAATGCGCGAAGGAGCCTTCTGTGCTAATATATATACATGCAGAATGGCTGTTACCGATAAAGGAGGTCGGAAAATGGTAGCAGGACATTTACGAAAGCAAAATGGAATTTATCAAATGATACTTAGTTTTTATGACAGCAATGGTAAACGACGGACAAAATCTATCTCCACTCACCTTCCTGTAAAAGGTAATAAACGTAAAGCGGAGGAAATGCTTCAGATAACCAGGCAGGAATTCATTCCTCCTGATGATTATGAAAAAGCCGAGGAGGAGAAACAAACTGAGGACAAACAGCTGCCTGTCAGTGAACCAGACAATGCAGGAGAGTTTTCCATACCGGTCCTTTATACAGAAGCAACAATTTCCGGTAAAAAGGATGAAATATTATTCTGTGACTTTTTACTCTACTGGCTCCATCTGATCCGTAACAGTATCGCCGAGTCTACCTACAGTGGTTACCAAAACGTAATTGAGCGACATATAATCCCCTATTTTCAGCCTAAGAATTATACCCTGGCTGACATAGAGAAAAATCCCATATATATTCAGGAGTACTACACCTATGAGCTTAAGGAACGCAAGGTTTCCACAAATACGGTAATTCACAGACATGCAAATATACGCTCTGCTCTGGAGTACGCTTTTCAGGTAGGGTTAATTTTATCAAATCCGGCAGACAGAGTGATTCGTCCAAAGAAAAACAATTTTGTTTCAGCCATCTATCACTCAGAGGAATTGATGAATTTATTCAAGATATTCCATGGCGATCCGCTTGAACTTGCCGTTCTGCTCGGCAGCTATTATGGACTTCGCCGAAGTGAAATCGTAGGGCTGAAATGGGAAGCAATCGATTTTGTGCAGAAGACGATTACAATCAGACATACTGTAACCCAGGCCATGGTAGACGGCAAATACAAAATGATTTACAAAGACAGGCCTAAATCTAAAAAAAGCCTTCGAACGCTGCCCCTTGTAGGACCATTCGAGGCCATTTTGTCCAAGCTTTGGAAGCTGCAGGCCGAAAATCAAAAATTATGCGGCAGTTCCTACTGTATGGATTATCTGGATTATATTTATGTCGATCATATGGGAATACTGATAAAACCGAATTACATAACACAGCACTTTCAGATTGTTCTCAGAAAAAACGGCTTAAAATCAATCCGCTTCCATGATCTCAGACACAGCTGCGCAAGTCTGCTTTATGCCTCCGGCGTAAGCATAAAAGATATCCAGGAATGGCTGGGACACAGCGACATCTCCACAACGCTGAACATTTATACCCATCTGGATTATAGAAGTAAGGTTTCCAGTGCAAATGCAATTATAGGAATTCTGCCTGGAGAAAATGAAAAGGAACTCCCTCTAGCCGCAAACTAAGAAGAGAGTCCCTATCAATAAAAACAGTGCGGGTAGCCGGACTTGAACCGGCACGGAGTTGCCTCCGAGAGATTTTAAGTCTCTTGTGTCTGCCTATTCCACCATACCCGCTTATTAAAGCTGGCAATACTTCCTGAATCATCTCCTGATTTTTGGAGGGATGCTTCGAGGGATGCAACTAAAAAACAAATTTTGAATTCGTGAAATCTCCAGTAAATCCGGACATCCGTATCATACAGGAGGGATTTCACGTATGGGATTTTAAGTCCCTTGTGTCTGCCTATTCCACCATACCCGCAGAATATATAACATGCAATAATACAAATAAACTTTAAAAAAAGATAAGCACCGCCAACCGGCAATGCCTCTTCCTCCGTTCTTTTTACACTGATAAAAAGAAACGACCCAGATCGGACTCGAACCGACGACCTCCGCCGTGACAGGGCGGCGCTCTAACCAACTGAGCCACTGGGCCTAACTATACAGCTTACAACAAAATGGACCTTCGGGGACTCGAACCCAGGACCGATCGGTTATGAGCCGATTGCTCTAACCAACTGAGCTAAAGGTCCGTAAATATTTACGGTAAATATTTAAATAATAAAAGCCGATGATCGGACTCGAACCGATAACCTGCTGATTACAAATCAGCTGCTCTGCCAATTGAGCCACATCGGCAAATAAATCTACTTACAACAAAAACGCATCGGTCAACTACACTGCTGCGTCTTTCATAAACAAATGACTCCGACGGGAATCGAACCCGTGTTACCGCCGTGAAAGGGCGATGTCTTAAC